>Ga0209345_10006122_pt1 | contig 10977 bp, 9 predicted proteins | sample Cruoilmetagenom7_FD_187294 | JGI IMG/M metagenome (GOLD analysis project Ga0209345, IMG submission 187294) | Oil polluted marine microbial communities from Coal Oil Point, Santa Barbara, California, USA - Sample 7 (SPAdes) (version 2) | ecosystem: Environmental > Aquatic > Marine > Oil seeps ...
AGAAGAAATATTAAAACTTTCTAATGATTTAAGAGAGCCAATTGTTTCAGGAAGGAAAGGTAGTTTATTTAACGCTAATCCTAAATATTTAAGATTTCTTAAATTACCTATTGAATCAGGCACATATGTTAAATTATTTCCTTTTAAGAAAAATGACGACAACGACGATAAATTACCAATCTCATTAGGTAATTTACTTAATTTGTTATTTCTTAAATTTAATCTTTTTAAAGAACTTAGAGAACCTATTGCCTCTGGAAGAGCTGTTAAATTATTTTTTCCCAAATATAACAGTTCTAAAGATTTAAGATGCTCAATAGAATCCGGGAGTTCATCAATTTTATTTTGGCTAAGATCTAAAGATTCTAAATTTTTTAATGACCCGATAGTTTCAGGAATTTCATTTAATGAATTATCACTTAGGTCCAATAATGTAAGAGAAGATAACGAACTAATAGTCTCCGGTAAAATTTTCAATCGATTCGATTCTAAATGTAATTCTTTTAGTGAAACTAAAGAATATATCGCTTTTGGTAGCTTTACTAGTTTATTTTCGCTTAAGTCTAAAGTGTTGAGAGTTGAAATAAAACAAAGTTCCTCAGGTATTACTTTTAACTTATTACCCCTAACTAATAATTTTTTTAGATAAGTAAGTGTGGTAATTTTTTCGGGTATTATCGTTAATCCACAGGAAAACAAACTTAGGCCTTCCACATGGTTTTCTTTAACAATATACCCAAAAGTATAACTTTGTAGCTCTGGTACTTCTGGAATGGATACCCCTATTAATTTTTCTAAATATTCGAGAAATTTCTGTTCTTCTTCTGGAAGAGCCATGTGTTATTTTTGATAGTTATGCAATTCATTGATCAATTATCAAAATACCTAAAAAGATAATGAAAATGTATATATTTATTTTTTAACATTTCGTTAAAATCAGCTTAGAATTAAAAAAATAAAATTAAAAAAAAATAAAAATTGAATTGTGTTTAAAAATCAACATCCTTTCCTTCAAAAGCGTATTCATATAATTTTTTAAATTGATCGCCGTTCGTTGCCCTTGGAGTGAGAACAGAACTCGCATCTTGATAACACAAAGTAACTAATGTATCCACTCCTTTTTCAAAGTCTTCTTTTGAGATGCCTGTTTCTTTTAGACTCAATGGAAAATTAACCTCTCGCGAAAGCTCGTCTAATTTTTCTATAACAATATTCGCCGCTTTTTTGTCGCCCTCGCTCCAAGGAGCCCAACCTAATTGTTTTGCTAATTTTGCATAGATTTTTATCGCTCCATCGCTTTCTGGATCATTCATTATAAATTGGGTCACATATTTCATTACAATACCGACACTACGCCCGTGAGGTGTGTGATATAACGAACCCCATGAATGACCTAGTGTATGGCCGATATGAACTTGACCATTACCAAAAGCTAACCCTGCTATAGTTGCTGCTTGGTGAAGGAAATCCCTTGCTTCTTGATTTTTTCCGTCTTTATACACAATTGGTAAATATTTAAATATAAGTTCTATAGCTTTTATTGCTAGGGCATTGCTAAATTCGTTTTTCCATAAAGAACCTAAACCTTCTATAGAATGGGAGAGCGCATCAAACGCTGTATCTACAGTTAATTCTGGAGGCATCCCCGTTGGAAAAATGGGGTCTACGATCGCGTAGGTTGGGATAAGCCCTCTATGAAGATATATATATTTTTTCCAAATATTCTCATCGTAGCGAGAAATTACAGTTACGAAAGTAGTTTCTGCTCCTGTCCCAGAAGTTGTTGGAATTGCGACCATCTTCGCTTTTTTGCCCATCTCGTATAAATCATTTCTAAAGGCATGGATATCGTCGATAGTAAATTCAGGAAACTCGTATAAGCACCAAACTGTTTTAGCAGTGTCCATAACTGAACCACCTCCCAATGCGATGATGATGTCAGGAGAATAATTCATACACAATTCTCGAGCTTTTAGAACGCCTTCTTCTCTTGGATCGGGCAATACATCGTCAAAGACTTCGTAAGTTTTTCCAATTTTATCGAGAACATCCGTTAAAATTTTTAAATATCCCAAATCTTTAAGCAATTTATCTGTAACTATAAAACATTTATCTCCAGCAATATTTTCGAGAAAATCTAAAGAATCAGGACCATAAATTATGTTTGGGGAAAAGAAAAACCACATTTTATAGATTCACCATAATTTTTTTTTATTTTTTTCTGTAAAATCAATTTTCATAATTTGATAAATTAATAATACTTATATTTTTAATAGATTAAATAAATTATTAACTGTAAAATTAAGACCAAGGTATGAAAAAATGGAAGAATCTGAAAAAGAAAACTTATTTACTACTTTTAAGGGCGTTATCGAAAGCATAATCATAGATAAACGCAGAAATCCAAAGAACGATAAAATACTTGATAATTTCCAAGCAAAGTTAAACATGGGACTTCAAACTGAAGAGGATTTTTACTTATGGGTTAATCTTACCGCTAAGAATGGAAAATACACCATTGGTAAAGGTAAATTGGAAGAGTACGATTTAGAGATAATGGCAACTCCAGAAGATTTGATGGGTTTTTCTAGCGGCGAAAACTCAACGCTTCACATGATGCTAAAAAAGAATAAATTCGGATTTAAAAAGTTAAGATATGATAAAAGTAGCGACGGAAAAAGAAATTTTGGTATATTGTTAAAACTACCGAAAGTCCTCGTGTTAGATAAGATTAAAGTGCCAAAATAAGAAAAATTACTACGAATTATTATTTTTTTTATCTAATTTCTTTTAATTTTAATATTTATATCGAATTTTGTTGTTTTCAAAAACAAAAAAGGATTTTAAATCCTTAAGTTTCGCAGCTCTTTTATCGTACTGATATAAAATCACATTTATCTCCCCCGTTTTTTCAATTATACTTAAAGTAATAAACGAAGGATTACCGCTTGCTACAAAAGACCATGCTCCAGTGACGCTACCGGGATTTAATAGTAAGAGATCTTTCTGAAGAAAAATTTCTTCTTTATGCGTATGTCCAGATATTAAAATGTTAAAACTTTTTTCTATAGCAATCAACTCAAGTTGAGAACGATCGCCCCTCGGAGATATTTGATGGCCATGAGTTAACCCAATAATTAAATTATCATTGTTTCCCATAGATATCTTTAAACTTCGATAGACTGGAGCATCTCGATTTCCCCCGTAATAATCCATATTTCCTATTACAACAAATAAATTTCTCTTTGTAATTAAGTTTAAAAAATTCATGAATGATGGAGCATTTACTACATCGCCAGTAAAAAAAGTGTAATCAAATTTATCAACTTTAACTAACTGCTCTAATTTTTTGATAATTAGATCTGGAACGCTTTTAACCCTACGAGGTAAGTGAGAATCGCCAATCGCCAATAACTTAATCATTTTATTTTTTCGTATTTTTCTTCTTATATACTCTTTCTACAAATAAATAAAGTTCTCGAGCTTTTTCGTCTTTCTCAAAATGTTCCCTTATAGGTAGCAGTAGTTGATTTAGGTATTTTATCACTGCTGGCTTTAAATCGGGGGGATTTAGCTTACCTTGAGCGTAATCTTTTGCCATCTCCTCGTAGTTTTTATATTCTATATTTCCTCCATACTTATCGGGTCTTTCTATTTCAAGCGTATCTATGAGCTCAAATATTATATATTTGCAATATTCTAGAACAGGGTTTTCAATCGTTTCTTTTGGAGGGCAATACGCCTTATTTATTTTACGTCTCACATCTGTGGGATTATCTAACATAAAAATAGCTGAGTCCGGGTCTGATTTTGACATTTTGAGTTTTACAGCTCTATCAATTCCCGTTAAATTCGTATCAGGTGGTTTTCCTAATCCCATTAACATATGATGACTAAGTGAAATTGGTTTTGGTTTATTTATCTTTGGTGCAACTTCCCTCGCTAACATATTTACTTTACGTTGATCTAATCCCAATTGACAAATATTCCCAGGAAGATAAAAAATATCTGCGGCCTGCATTAAAGGATACATTATTTGAGAAGCTGTTAATGTATCAGTATCTTCTCTTCCCATGATTTGGGTACATCTTTTTACTCTATTTAAAGAACTGTTGATTGCTATCTTTAACACTAATTCCCAATAAGCAGGATCTTTCACTAATTCTGAAGCATAAATAAATTCTACTTTACTTAGGTCCATGTTGCAGACTTTCCAAACTTCAATGAAATAATCGCCAACTTTCTTAATTACATCTAAATCTCCACCAAATTTATGGTTCGCAGCTGCGTGCCAATCTGCAATTAGAAATTTAAATCTAACACCCGCTTTAGTTATCTTATTTACATTAAGCGCCCTTAGAAGACCTTGAGCTATGTGAATATTCCCTGATGGTTCAAAACCATCGTATGCGTAAATTTTTTCGTTATTATCATGTTTCCATTGAAGTAATTGTCTTAATTCGTCTATACTTATTATTTCTTCCCCTACTTCTCTTAATAGCGAAATTCTCTCATCTATAGTTAAGGTCATTTTCCTATCTACAATTTGTATTGTATATTATTAAATCAATGATTAAGATATATTTTTTATGGAACATTTGCTTAAAAATATGTTAACTTATAGCCTTAAAAATCTTGATATTCTTGTTGTGCTTTTTAATGTGCCCATAAGTTAAGTAATAAATAATTCTTCGCTTGAAGGAAATTTTATCTTTAGGATATTTTTAAACGAAATAAAAAAAAATAATAAAATTACTTAATTTTAAACAAATTTTTAACCCAATTTGGCAAGAGAAAGCCCATATATAACGTGACTGAACTAAATACCAAAAATATACGAGCAATTACCAACGAAATTATATTAAAGATTATATAAGGAATAAAACCTCCTATCATGAACATGGTAAGCCCTAATAGTATTAGTCTGCCCTTTAATCTAATTTCAGCTTTTTCTGATCTCACCGACGCTCTGAAGAAAAGAATTCCAGTTAGAAACACAATTAACATAACAACAATGTTAAATACAGATACAAACAGACTTTCTTGATAATTAAATAGATTGATGAATGTACCAATATATGCAATATCTATAGAAAGCAACACAAAGAAGATTACCTCAAAAATAATGAACGTAAATATAAAAAAGAGTAAAATTATCTTTCTATTTTTTATCTCTAACAATTTAGTAATTGCAAAAAGCCAACACATAATAGCGAAAGGTGTAAATGCGGTCATGATAATATAGATAATTATAACTATGTTTAAGTAAAAACCATCGCTAAGTGTGCCACTAGTTATAATAATCGTTAAGAAACTAAACGCCTCAGTAAACCATGGACCAGCCAGCCCTATCAAGGCAATGCCTACTAATAATAATTCCTTCTGTCTTATTTGAATGTATTTGATAATAAAAAGCACACTTAATAAGAGCGTAATAAAAACATAGACTAAGCTTAAAGATCCTTGTATAAATTCTAAAATTCCAAATTCCATAGTATTTTCACTTCGTAAAGAGTTCTGATTTTGTTGTGCCCATTCTGAGCGTTATAGTTTTGTAGAATAGTAAGTATTAGTATTGATATATCATTTATGAATTTTGAATTTTAATACAAATTTGAATGTTATCAGTTTAGTTTTAAAAGAAATAGAAAATAGAAATAACAAAAAAAGAAAGGTAATCTAATAATAGAAAATAGATTATTTTTGTTGTTGTTGTTCAATCTCTGCCTGAGCAGCGGCAATTCTTGCGACTGGAATTCTAAATGGGGAACATGATACATAATTCAAACCTATTGAGTGAGCAAACTTAATCGAGCTCGGTTCTCCTCCATGTTCACCACAAATTCCAAGTTTTAAGTCCGGTCTAGTTTTTCTGCCTAACTCAATAGCTATTTTCATTAATTTACCTACGCCGTTTTGATCTAAGAATTCAAAAGGATTTCGTTCTAAAATTTCTTTACTTAGATACACTGGAATAAATTTTCCTTCAGCGTCGTCTCGACTAAATCCAAAGGTCATTTGAGTTAAATCGTTAGTACCAAACGAGAAAAATTCGGCCTCCATAGCAATTTCATCGGCAGTTAAAGCTGCTCTCGGGATTTCGATCATAGTTCCAAATTTGTAATCTAACTCAACGCCATAATCCTTAATAGTTTCTTCTGCGATTTCAAGCAATTGAGTTTTGACAAATTGTAGCTCTGAAATCATACCAATAAGAGGAATCATTACTTCAGGTATGACATTAACACCTTTCAGTTTAAGTTCGCAAGCCGCTTGAAATATAGCTCTTACTTGCATCTCGTTTATCTCAGGCCAAACTATCCCAAGTCGACATCCCCTTAGACCCATCATCGGGTTTTCTTCGGAGAGCGATCTAATTAATCGGATGACTTTATTCTTCTTTTTGAGTTCCTCATCAAGTGGACTAATCTCTAATAGAGATTTTGACAAAGAATTCGTCATTTGTAGTTCTTGACGCTCCAGTAACACTGTGGATAATTCAGGCAAGAACTCGTGTAGTGGAGGATCTAATAATCTAATAGTCACTGGTTTTCCCTCCATTATTTTAAAAATATCTAAGAAATCTCCTTTTTGCATTGGTAAAATCTTGTTTAGGGCGTCTTGACGGTCTTCTTTTGTTTGGGCCATTATCATTTTTTGTACAACTGGTAACCTCTCTTGTGCCATGAACATGTGTTCCGTTCTACATAACCCAATACCCTCAGCACCGAATTCTATGGCTTTTCTAGAATCTACAGGGGTATCTGCGTTTGCTCGTACGCCTAAAGTCCGAATTTCATCAGCCATTTCAAGTAATTCTAAAAATTCTCCTTTAATTTCAGGTTCCACTAAAGAAACTTTTCCTTCTATGACGCGTCCTGTTGTACCATCAATCGTTATGTAATCTCCTTCGTTAATTACAGTTCCAGCTATTCTAAATTCTTTATTTTCCTCGTCGATCTCGATATCTTGAGCGCCAACAACAGCAGGTTTACCCATTCCTCTCGCAACAACAGCTGCGTGAGAAGTTTTTCCCCCAAATTGAGTCAATACACCGCTAGATGCGTATAATCCATGAACATCCTCAGGCTTAGTTTGAGGTCTAACTAATATTATCTCTTCTTCCCCAGAATTAGCTAATTTTTCGGCCCTATCTGAGTCAAATATTGCAATTCCCGAAACTGCGCCTGGTGAAGCGTTAATACCTTTTGCTAAAACATGTATGATTGCATCCTCGTCTATACTTTTAAATAAAAGCTTAGATATTTTATCTGGATCAATGCTCATTATTGCTTTTTCTTTATTTATTAAACCTTCTTTAACCATATCTACAGCAATTTTAACTGCCGCCGATGGAGTGCGCTTACCATTTCGAGTCTGTAAAATGAATAGCTTTCCATCTTCGATCGTAAATTCGATATCTTGCATATCTCTATAATGATTTTCGAGCTTAACCATCGTACTCTTCAACTCTCGGTATATGTCAGGGAATTCTTTGTCCATTTCATCAAGCTTTTTTGGAGTTCGAATTCCCGCAACAACATCTTCTCCTTGAGCGTTAGTTAGGTATTCCCCAAATTTTATATTATCTCCATTCGAAGGGTCTCGCGTAAAAGCTACGCCAGTGCCGGAGTTAGATCCTTTATTCCCAAAAACCATAGCTTGTATGTTAACTGCTGTTCCAAGATTAGGGATATTGGATATCTTCCGGTAAGTAATAGCTCTCTTATTATTCCAAGATTTAAAAACAGCTTCTATAGATAAAAATAATTGTTTAAAAGGATCCTGAGGAAATGGTGAGCCAATTTCTTTTTCATAAAGAGCTTTATAATCTACAATAACATTTTGAAGATCTGTTACAGTTAAATCTGTATCTTGAGCAGTTCGCGAAATCTTCCGTTTATATTTATCCAAAATTCTCTCAAATTTCTCGTCTCCGATGCCCATGACAACATCGCCGAACATTTGAATAAACCTTCGGTATGAGTCGTAAGCAAATCTGGGGTTCTCCACTTGTTCTGCCATACCTAACACGCTTTCGTCTGTAAGCCCTAGATTTAAAACAGTATCCATCATACCTGGCATGGATTGTGGTGCCCCACTTCTTACGCTTACTAATAAAGGATTCTTTTTTTCTCCGAATTTTTTCTTGGTGAGCTCTTCGAGATCTTTTAGGTGATCTAACACCAAAGGTTCGATCTCTGCCATCAATTTTTTAGGACTTTTGAAATAAATTAAGCAAGCCTCTGTCGTTAATGTAAATCCAGGAGGTATATTTAAGCCTAACTGGGTCATTTCTCCGAGATTTGCTCCTTTTCCTCCAAGTAGATTCTTTAACTCTTTTCTACCTTCCTTAAAATCGTAAACATACTTAGGTTTTTCTGTAGTTGTCATTTAGTTGTACCAAATTTTCATTAAAATTATTATTATAAAATTTATTTTTACTTTATTCCGCAAATTTCAAGAATGCTTCTTTTGATATATTAATTTCCCTTTAAAAATAAAATTTTCCAAAAAAATGTCGTTCTATTTTATTGGATAGTGTAGAAGAAAGAATAAAAAAAAAGTTGGGAAAAACATAAAGAATATCTTAAATCTTGGGATAGGTTTAAATGATTTAATTATAATCTGTATTGTAGAAAACTATGTTGATATAATAAGATGGAAAAGGAAGATTTTTTAAGATTGTTACCAAAATTAGTTGTTGAAGATAACGAGGTCAAAAGAGCGATATTAACAGCGCTTTCTGGAATAATGGCTACAAAGTATGATATTGAAAGAGTTATTGAGCATTCAGATAACCGATTTGAAAGAATGCTTAATGAACGCATGAATAACCTTAATGCTAATTTTTCTCGCATAGAAAATATTATAAATACTGAATTTAAAACCTTAGATGGAAAAATTGAGTCATTATCTGAAGGACAAGATATTATTAAAGAACAAATTAAAGAAAAAAAAATGGTATCCAAAAAGGAATAAATCATAATTATTATAGTAATACTCAAGATTCAGATTTTTCTCAAGTCTTATATCATTATTTATTAATAATTCTTTTTTCTAAGTAATTGGACATAAATTTTCACATTCAATCAATCTTGAGCTATATTTAATAAAAGTAAACAATTCTAAAGATAATTAGATGTAATATCGTAAACCGTAAACGATTATTTTAGAGCTTCTAAAAAAATCCATATTCCTTCTATTATAAAATTTGGTTTAGAAGTTTTGCTTTCTTCGATCCTCTCTAAGGTTGCTTCTCCAGACAATACGCAACAAGTTGTCACACCGACATCTATTCCCATTTTTATGTCAGTATATAACCTATCTCCAAATATTGCTGCATCTTTAGGTTGCATCCCAAGTTCCTCAAGTTTGAATAGAAGCATTTCTTTATTAGGTTTTCCAAAAACTTTTGGCATTCTTTCTGTTGCTTTATACAGAAGAGTAGCTATTCCTCCAGCATCGGGAATATATCCTTTTTTAGTTGGGCATCTATCGTCTAAATGCGTAGCAATATAAGGTATGTTGTTTTGAAGTAAGTACGAAGCATTTACTAACCGTTCATATGTCAATTCTTGGTCAAAAGCGAGAACAACGATTTCAGGATCAGTTTCAGTTAAAAGAAAACCTTCTTGGCGAAATTCTCTTTTAAGAGATTCGGTACCTAATAAAAAGATTTTTTTGTAATTTTTCTTTTTTAGATAATTTATTGTCGGGTGTTGAGATAGTATTAAATTTTCACGGGTAACATTTAGGTTTAAATCGTTTAACTTCTTAATATAATCTGAAGTAGATTTACTTGAATTATTCGAAAGAAAAAAGAATTTTTTACCTTTTCTTTTCAAAATATCAATTAATTCAATAGCACCCTCGAATAATTGGTTTCCTATATAAATTGTACCATCCAAATCAAAGAAATAAACCTTTTTCTTTATTAGTTCAGATAAATCTTTTTTAAGGGGATTCATAATATTTAACTTTATGAAAAAATTTACAGCTTTTTTCTATTATTTTAAATTAATTAATCACATGTATCAAATAAATTAGTCCTTACTAAATTCAAATAATTAATATATCATTTTCTTCTCGTTTAACTTTAACCAAGCTTTATATTTAAAAGTAAATTCTCCCTTGACTATAGGTTTATAACCAGTTTCCTCTTCAAATAGGATTTGCTTTATTTCTGAATCAATTAATTTGTGTATTTGGCCAATCGATCTCTTTTCTGCCATGACGAGAAAAAAAAATAACACGATAATAAACAGCAAGATTATCACAATAGTATGGGTTGAGGACAGATAAATGGTGGAAAATACAAAGAATATTAAAATCGGTATTATACTAAAATAGCATAACAAGCAAAATTCTTGTAGAGTAAAGATAAATGATGGTTTAAATAATATATCTATATCATTCTCTTTTGCATTTTTTAATAGCAAAATTCTATATTTTTTACTAAATTTCTTATCTTTTAATGGATTAATACAATTCTCATTCAAAAAACTTTCTTGCATCATTTTTGTATCTAAAATAACGCAGATTTTATTTTGTTTATTTTGTAAATAAAATATTACAATTACAATAATACAAACGAAAAAAATTAAAAAAAAATACCCTGGAATCTTAAAGAAGACCTCTGATCTTATTAAAACAAAAGTTATGATGCAAAGTAGTATACAATTTGATAAAATTCTTCTCAATTTCAATTTAAAATATAAGCTCAAAAACAACTTTAGCATTTTAATAATGCAACTAACAATATTTTACGGGTTTAAATAAAAAAAAAAGATGTAAAAATATAAGAATTTTGGTTTTGTTTTTTGAGAATTTAAAGATTTACGACTCTACCTCAGTCCCACACCATTTACAGAATTTGTCACTCGTTGAAAGTTTACTACCACATAAAGAACACGATTTAGAATTAGCTGGGGTAACTTTTGAAGGTATTCCAATACTTCTACCTTCAATTTTGCC
>Ga0209345_10006123_pt1 | contig 10977 bp, 10 predicted proteins | sample Cruoilmetagenom7_FD_187294 | JGI IMG/M metagenome (GOLD analysis project Ga0209345, IMG submission 187294) | Oil polluted marine microbial communities from Coal Oil Point, Santa Barbara, California, USA - Sample 7 (SPAdes) (version 2) | ecosystem: Environmental > Aquatic > Marine > Oil seeps ...
CTTATCTCTCGCTTTATACCAATAACTGGGCATAATAAAAATTAATCCTCTTCGAAACAAACCCTCACTACTTCTTCAATGGTAGTATACCCTTTAAATACTTTTTCCAAGCCATCCGAATACAGATTAATCATTCCTGTCTCAATTGATTTATTCTTTATCATTGGGGGAGGGGCATTGGCCAAAACCAGATTCTTTAAAACCTGTTTCATTTCCAGCATCTCAAAAAGGGCTATTCGGCCATAATATCCGGTGTAATTACATCTGGCACACCCTTTCCCCTGGTAAAAACTGGAAGTCCCGGAAAGCCTGTCTACTATCTTCAAAGTTTCCAAAATCTCCAGGGAAGGAATATATGACTCTTTGCAATAAGAGCATATTCTTCTCACCAATCGCTGGGCAACTGACAATGCCAGGGAAGAAGCGACCAGGAAAGGCTCTATTCCCATATTTACCAGTCGAATTATCGTACCCACCGCATCATTGGTATGGAGAGTGCTTAAAACCAGGTGGCCGGTTAAGGCAGATCTGATTGCTATTTCCGCTGTTTCGGTATCCCTTATCTCCCCCACCATAATTATGTCCGGATCCTGCCTGAGGATAGCCCGGAAACCGGTAAAAAAATTAAAATCAATCTTGGGGTTAGCCTGAACTTGATGAATCCCCTGTATCTGGCACTCAACCGGATCTTCGATGGTTACGATATTCTTTTCCGGAGACTTAATTTCATTAAGAGCCGAATAGAGGGTGGTCGATTTACCGCTGCCGGTTGGCCCGGTAATAAGTATCAGTCCGTGGGGACGATATATATTTTTTTTGAATACTCTCAGACCCTCCTCTTCCAGGCCCAATTGTTCCAAACCCAGCAAAAAGGACCCCTTGTCTAAAATCCGCAATACCACTTTTTCTCCAAAGGAAGTGGGGAGGGTGGAAACCCGGATATCCATTTCTCGCTGATCAAGTCTGATAGTAAAATGGCCATCCTGGGGCAATCTTCTTTCCGCCAGATCCATCTCTGCCAGCACTTTTATCCGGGAGACAATAGCCATATGGAGATATTTGGGAGGAGTAAGAATACTATACAGCATTCCGTCTATACGATACCTGACCTCAACCTTGTTTTCCGATGGTTCGATATGAATATCGCTTGCCCGTCTGCTCACTCCATTGGCGATAATGTAATTAACCAGTCTTATCAAGGGAGTCTCTTTGGCCTGTTCTCTCAACTGAGCGACGTCAACGGCCGCCTCCTCCACTTCATCCTTCTTTAATTCGATTTGAATATCGGAAAGGTCACCTAGAACCTCCCCCAACATACCTATCGCTCCCTCTCTCTTGTAAATTATATCAATCTGCTCTTCGATAGATTTTTTCGAGCCAATTACCGTTTTAATCTTATGCCCGATAATCTTTCCCAAATTATCCCGGGTTATTACGTCAAAGGGATCAGCCATAACAATAGTTAAAACATCGTCCTCCTTGGCAAAGGGGATTGCATAATACTGCCGGGCAACTTTTTCCGGAATCAAACGGACTACTTCCGAATCAATCCGAATCATATCTTTGGGAGTTATGTAAGGAATGCCCATTTGCTTTCCTAAAAAACGTAACTTGTCCTCCTCGGTGATAAGCCACATGTCAACCAGAATATCACCCAGCTGTTCTCCCGATTCTTGCTGCCTTCTAAGGGCCTGGTCCAATTGATCGGGTCTGATTAAATTCTCTTCCAGCAAGAATGTTCCCAGTTGTTTATAATCTCCCATATAATCTCTGGGCATAAAACCTTACTCCCGATAATCAAGTTAAAATGGGGACATGTAAGCCTGATAATCTGCTCTCATTTGGTCCTATAATATTTTGCAACCCTTTATGGTTGAGAAAGTTCACCAATAGTGCAAATAGAGCTTAATCTCTCTGGCAAGGGCAGGATAACTGTCCTTTGCCAGATATACAAATTTCTGATAATGCTCCTTTGATTTCGCCCGGGATCCCTTTTCCTCTAAAATTATTGCCAGATTAAAATGGGCCTCCGGGAATTTTGATTCTAAGCGAATCGCCTCTTCAATCTTCCGAATGGCCATATCAATTTTTCCCCGGTGGTAATAGATTACACCCAGATCGTTTAGGAGCTTGGGACTTCCGGGTTTCAGAATAATACTCTTTTCATATTCCCTTATCGCCTGATCCCAATTTTTATCAACATAACAGAAAAAGCCTTTACCGGGAGAATCAATCAGGCCACCTGGGCTGAAATGATCATTAGCAATCGGCACCACGCGATTTACCTGAAGATCTTCCTTTTGAACCGATTCTTTTGATTCCCGGATATTGCCGATCAAAAGGAAGGTGGAAAGAAAAATAATGATAGTTCCTCCAGCCAGACCCCAATTCCTCAAAAACTCCTTTCTCTTGCCCTCTTTTGTTACCAAATCCCTAAGGGGCAAATATTCATCTCCTCCAGGATAATGCCCGGCCTCTTGTGTCAACCTTTTTTTTAGTGTCTGAAAAAGCAGGCTCATAAAAATCTTATTTTTTAATAAGTCTGTTTTAAACTTAAAGTCGGAACAGAGGGCATGCCGTTCAGGTGATAGAGAACCATCCTGGTTTGGGGGCCCACCACCCCATCATTTTTCAGCCCATATTGATCCTGAAAGTGGATTACTGCCTTCTTCATCATCCACCCGTATATCCCCCTTACCGGAATTCCCTTAAAGTAGCCAAAATCCTTAAGCCTTTTCTCAAATTTTTTGACTTCTATCCCACGCATTCCCGATCGGAGATTAAAGTCAATCCGGTCAAGATCTTTCCAGAAGATGATTGCCTGGTTTTCCCATTTTTCGGAAAGTTTCTTCCGGGAAATTTTCATATTCCCCTTTTTGGGGTGAAAGATATTGGCCTCTTTACCAGATATACTCAGTAACACCACCCATATATACTGGTTACTCTCTTCGTCTTTCACTCCCAATAGAATGCAGGGTATGTTCCAGGTCATGAGTTTGGCAAGATCGGTCCGAAAGTAGCTTGCGCTAAGTCCGTACCTTTCCCCAATCTCCCTGAACCAGGCAATATTCCACCCCCTGTTCAGAGAGACCTCCTCTTCCGTAAGAAAATTATCATTTATTCCCCAGAGGCCAAGCAAAACATTTATTGAGAGCAGCCGGTAATTACTGTCTTCCGCTATTCTATTCTCATTTTTTGCAATACCCCCAACCTCCTTTAAAATTTCTTTCTTATCGATTAACTCATCTTCTATTAAAGCTTCTTTTAAAGGCTTCATCTCTTCCGATGAAAATTCTTTTTCTGTCAATTCCGTGGCAGGAAACAGGGAGAACTTTTTAGAATAACCCGGTATCTTCCCATGGGACCATAAAAAGGACCCCCCGAATATAATTACGGCCAAACTAAAAAAAAGCCATATTAACCCTCTCCCGGGAAATCGGGCAAAATAATCTCCTCTTAAGTCATCAATCGCCGTTTTTACCAAACGGGCGGTTATTCTTTTAGTGCTCCCGTAATAACCAGCCAGAAGGACCCGGTCCCAGACCAGGTTAATGACTCGGGGTATACCTTGAGAATATTTAAAAACTCTCCCCACTGCCCCCCCGGTAAAGCTCAAATCTCCCGGTGAACCGGCAATTCTCATCCGGTGTTGAATATATTCTCGGATCTCCCCTCTTTTTAACGGGCCGAGCCGATACCGAACAGCAATCCGTTGATTGACCTGTCGCAATTCCGTCTTCTTCAACTTCTCTTCCAGCTCCGACTGACCCACCAGAATTATTTGGAGAAGCTTTTCTTTTTCTGTTTCCAGATTAGAAAGCAGTCGGATCTTTTCCATGACCGGGATAGAGAGATTCTGGGCCTCATCAATGATGATTACTACATTATCCCCCTCATCCAGCTTTTTGAGAAGAAAGTTTCTCAACTGCTCCAGCAGTTCGTTTTCACTCTCTCCTTCCCTCTTCATTCCCAAATCTTCAATTATCCCCCCCAACAAATCCTTTTCGGGCAGGTGGGGGTTTAATATCAGAGCGCTTTCCACCTCTTTTCCCAGTTTATTCAACAATGCCCGGCAAATTGTAGTTTTACCGCTTCCCACTTCTCCGGTAATCAGAATAAATCCCTTTCTTGCCTTAATCCCGTAGATCAAATTTTTAAAGGCATCAGCATGTTTTTTACTCAGATATAAAAACTGGGGATCAGGAGTAAGATTAAAGGGATTTTCTTTTAAACCGTAAAAATCTTTATACATTATGCCTCAGAATCAAGTGTGCCGATAATGCTGGGGGTTATAAATATTAATAACTCCATCCTCTCTTTTCGCTTTCCCTTATTCTTAAAAAACAATCCCAAAACCGGAATTTTGGAAAGATAGGGGACTTCACTGGTATTATTGCTGGTATCTTCTACGGTCAAACCTCCGATTACTACCGTATGCCCGCTTTTAATCGAGACCTTGGTGGTCATCGCCCGGGAATTAATAGGAGGTTCTCTGGCACTGATTGAACGATTTGCCTCCTTCCTGGCTACCACAATATCCAAAAAAACGCTTTCCTCGACAATATGCGGGGTTACTTCCAATTCAATAGCAACATCTTTAAATTCTACCTCTTCGGTGCGAACACCTCCGGCAAAGGTTCCCTCAAAGTAAGGAATCTCCTCTCCGCTTTTGATATAAGCCCGCTGGTTATCCTGGGTAATTATCTGGGGACTGGCCAGGATATTTACTTTTCCCTTATCCTCCAGGGCAGACAGCTGAACATCCAGGTTGAGGGAATCGGTAATCAAGCCGAAATTAATCGCTCCCCCGGAACCCAGCCCCACATCCGCGGGGAGATTAACGATATAGTTGTCTCCTGCTCCTCCTATAACATTATATTTCCCGCCGGTATATTTCCCGCCGGTTTTATATTCCTCTTCATATTCAGAACCCTCGGTAATGGAATAACTTCCCGTAGTAAACCCCCCGGAAGGAGATCCGGTGCGATATGTCCCGCCCCATCTTATCCCCAGCTCCCTGGCAGATGAAGTACTCAATTCGGTAATCCTTGCTTTGATGAATACCTGCTTGGGGGGAAGATCCAGTTCCTTAATCAATCCCACTATCTTTTCCACATTTTTCGGAATATCAGTAACAAGAAGGGTATTCTTGCTTTCCACCACCTCGACACTCGCTCCCTTTCTATCGGTAAGCAGCTTGGAAAGCGCCCTCTTTAAGCCATCTAAGTCTTTTACCACTTCTTTTTTTATTCCCAGCTCCTTGGCAATCGACCGGGTTGCCTTGGAATTGATAATATAATTGACCTTTACTGCTTCCGTTTTTAACCCGATTAATTTTTCTTCATCTTCTTTAGTCTTCCGCTCTGCCTCTCTGGCCTTCTGTAATGCCTCTTTCTCCTTCTTGATTGTTTCCAGCCTTATTATTTTCTCTTCCTGTAAATTCTTTAAAATATCCACCCTGACAATCTTTTTTTCAACAACATAACCTAACCCCGCCCCCCGGAGAATGGACAAAAAGGCGCTTTTAAAAGAAACATCTTTAAGGTTTACCGTTACCCGCCCTTCTACTTCATCGCTTATTACAATATTAAGATTGCTCTCTTGGGCCAAGGCTCGCAAAATATCCCGCATACTGGCATTTTCCAGTTTCATGGAAAAACTTCCCTTGGGAAAAATCTGACTGCCATTTTCTATTTTCCGGTTATCCGGTTTAATAAAACCGTGGGCAGATGGCAGCATAAGAACTGTCAAAACCAAAAACAAGATGAGGATAATATCAATTTTCATTATTATCTTACCCATTACATTTCTCCGTTTCTCTCCCCCCGCCATAGCTAACGAATAAAGCAGGCAGTTGAAAAAAATTAACTACCGCCAACCGATGTGGCGACTTCAATAAATTGCCCTTGAAGGTGCCGGCTTGAAAGCGAACAAATAAAATGTCTAGAATTTGAAGTGCGCTAAAGCCCTTCCTCAACCAAATTAAGAAAATAAAGCTTATTATCTTCCTCTAAAGTAACCCGGTCTTTTTCGATGGAAATTACCCGCTTTCCTCCCACCAAATCCCCCTCTTTGACTATTTCGTGTTCAATGATGGCAACCTGATAATCCGGAAAACTTATAACCCCGGAAAAAGAAATACCATTGAAGATATCCGTCGATGTAGTGTCACTCCTTGAATCTCTCCCTGCCAAATCCCGGGCAGAGGATGAACGAGAAAATGGATCTCTTATTATCTCTTGTCCCAGGGACTTTCTTCTCTCCTTCCATCTGTCGGTTAAAAGAAGGCCGGCTGCAATTCCGGATGCCCGAGAAAACTTGCCGCCCCCTTTCTTGTCCGCGGGATTTAAATAGATATCTTTTACCTCAATGCCATTTAATATGAACTGGCAATTTAGTTTATCAGGATTTGGGGATTTGGATTTATTAGTAATTTTCAAGGCATCTATTATTAACCCGTCTTCTTCCTCCAGGCCGAAAAAGAGCTTTTTTATCTGCTGGAAATTCCCCTCAATCTCTACGGAAAAAGGAATTTTGGTGAAACTGGAAGATAAAATTCTTTTCTTTGGTGAAAAATTTATCAGTTCAAAACCAAGACTATTCGATAGCTTTCTCAACCGGTCATACATAAACGAAGCGGCTTGCCGGGGAGAATGAAGTTTGCGGCTGCTAAAAAAATTAATTTTAATATCCCTGCTAATATCCCGGATCAAATCAATTTCCCCGGCAAGGATACCGGAGAGGGCATTAATCTTGAATTGATAATCCTCTGCCTCATCTTTCCCGGCAATATCCGTCTTATTTTGCTGATGAAAAAGGAGGTAAAGATTGCCGGACAATAACAATAAAAGGACCAGGAGAAGAGAAAAAAATACTATTATTCTATTCTTTTTCACCAATTGCTTTCCTGATAAAACAAATTTCCATTTTATTTAGTCTTTCACCGGACACAGAACCTGACTTACTTATACTTACTAAAAAAGGAGGATTATAACTTTCTTGAAAAGACGGATTTTCAGCTAAACGCTGGATGAACCTTTTTAGAGGATCAGCCCTGACATTTTCTTGAATTTCCCCAAAACCTCGAAAAATTAAGGCATCTGCCTTATCCGGACGGCGCCTGCCTTCCTCTTCGGATCTCACAATAGACCGGGTTTCGATCCCGGTCAGCCAAATACCGCCAGTAATACTTGCTTCCAAAGCCAAAAGTTTCTCTGACCAGACAGTCCTCTCTCTCTTCAATTCATTAAGAATATTTAATGTCCTTCCAATCTTATTTCTCTCCTTGCCAATCTCCTTCAACTTGTGTACCAGGCTTTTGTCCATAGCCGAAAAAGAAGAATTTTCTTTAGTAAAATAAAGATGATAGAGAGAGAAGCTGGCCACAATTATTAATAAAATTTGGACAAGAATCGATTCTCTTCGAAAAGCAATCTTCGTAAAAATTCCAAGAAAAGTCTCCAGCCTCTCTTTTTTCATAAAATTAATATAGAAAAGCATTTTATTCCTCTCTTAAGGCCAATCCCAACGCCAGAGTTAATTGCGGAGAAAGCATATCCAGCCTTTCGTCCGAGACATTTCTTCCTTCCAATAAAATATTTTTAAAAGGCATGGCGACAATTGCCGGAATGGATAAACCCCTGGTTAAAAATTCATCCAGACCTTTCATTCTGGCCCCACCCCCGGATAAATATATCTTTTCGAATTGCATAGCCCCTGTCTTTTTTTCAAAATAGAGGAGGGACTGCTGAAGCTCGGAAACCAATCGCTCCAATGTTGACTCGAACAGCTTTGGATCCGATTCGTTTTCTTTTTTCTGTTTTTCCGCCTGGGCAAAGTTCAGGCCCAGTTTTTTCTGAAGCTCACCGGTAAAGTCATTGCCGGCCAGCATAATATCCCGGGTAAAATAAAACAGTTCTTTCCTGAAAATACTGATGGTAGTTACCCGGGCCCCTATATCCATTAAAATTATAGCTTTATCTACTTTATGGTTGCCGCCCCACCAGAGGCAGTTCATTAGCGCCAGGGGATTAACATCGATTATCGATGGTTGCATCTCAAGTTGTTTTAACATCTTGAGATGTTTCTCCAGGGCCTTTTTAGTTATTGCCACCAATAGTACCTCCATGGTCATAGATCCCTTATTGCGGGAAATAATTTGAAATTTGAGCTCTACTTCATCAATGGGAAAAGGGATATGATCCCGCACTTCCCACCTCAACGAAGATTCCAGCTCCTTGGAAGAAATCAGAGGAAACCGGACCTGCCTGACTATTACCTGGGAACCCCCTAGCGAGGTAACCAATCTCAAGTTTTGAAAATTTTTTCCCTCCAGAATTTTCCTTATAATTTTTTGTAAATTAGTCTGGAAAAAATCCTTTTCAGAATCGGGCAGCTCCAAAATGTCATAGGAAATAAGCCTGATCCTTTCCTGACTTCTTTTAAGTTGAACCGCCTTTATGGCGTGACTGCCTATATCCAGACCCAGACTGATTCCTGAAGGGTCTTTAAAAATAGTGTTAATAAACCTTTTGAACAACATATTTTATGACTTAATCTCCTTCCAGCCAAAGGGCTTGCCCGGTCAAATTTTTTACCTGTTTTTTATTGTTCCCGCCAATAAAACGGACTGCCGGCATAATAATTGTCAGCCTCATAATCAAGAGGAAGATATAAGCCGGAGGGAGGATCACAGTTTTTAATCAGTCCGGGATCACTAATATTCAAACTGGTCAAATCTGGCACGGTTATCCTGATGTTATTGTAAGCAATTATATGACCATTAATGGTACCCCAACCCCAAATAATCACATCGTTTGTTGCAAAAATTGTTCCATCAATCCTGATCTCGTATAAACCATGAGTGGCTAAAATATTGATGTCCCCATCGGCAATCAAAGATAGTCGTTTGTTTTCATTTATGAAACCCTGGTTAACCGGACGATCTACTATTATGTCACCGATCGCTACTATCGTAATATCCCGACATTTATTAAAGTTGCCATCAAAACGAATGACTACGTTTCCGTCAACAATTGCCAGTCTGGTTGTATCCCTGAGACTGTCTGAGTCCAGGGTAAGGTCCCCGGAAAAACTCTCGGTAAATGAATAATTGACGAATTTTGAATAATAGCCGTCAAAATTACCCCCGGGAAAGCTAATATTTATATCAACCCCGCTTTGTTGAGTGCCGGAAAAATTTAAATTACCAGAACCTCCCGGCCAGATACTTCCCCCTGCCGAAAGGACATAGTCAAATTCATCTGAAAAATAACCATTATTCATTGCTATGCTTCGTTTAACTATGCTGCCCGGTATCATAGTTGAATCTATCTTTCCGCTTGCATTAATAACAAAGATTCTTCCGTAATCAAGGTCGTTATTATTTTTAATCTTGACGGTGCAGGATAAATCATCGTTCAAACCGCCGCTCCAGGAAAGAAAAAATTCTTCTTTTTCATTTCCCCAATCATCCACCCATTCCGGACGATTGTCGGGCCAATCTTCCCAAACACAATCTCGCGATAATCTCCACAATGCCTGTTCCATTCCCGCCTCTGCCGCTTCAAAGGCATGGCTTGACTCAACCTGGTTTCCGACCAGATTTCCTTCGTATGCCCCCATGGAAAGATATGAAAGACCGGAGACAGCCAGAATAAGGGTAAGGAACATCACGGCAATAAAAACGATGCCCCTCTCTTCTTTGAAGGATTTTACAGCAATCTGCAAACCGGTCAAAAAGCTAGTCCTCTTCCTCAATTTCTTAAATGAACCGTAGAAGTAAAACTGGCGGTATTCTCATACTCTTTTCTCCGGGCTTTCAGCTCCATATCTATTCTTACACAGGTTGAATTAAGGCTTGTAAAAAGAAGTTTTATGACACTATATTTAATGCCGGACAGGGAATTATCGGACTGGGGTATGATGGTAATATCGTCAGCAATATCATCAGGGGTGCTGTTATCATTTTTCAAATCAACCGGATCAGCGGCGGTATCCTGATAAAATCCCCTTCCCCCGGTGATAATGATCTGATTGTCTGTTTCTGTTCCATAATCACTTATTTCAAATGACCCTCCCTTTCTTATTGAATTAGCCATCACTTCCATGGCATAGCCTCCATCACGCTGCAGCTCCAGACCGGAGAATCCCTGGTTCCCGGAATCCAGGAAGTAAAGATAACTAACTCCGGCTACGGCAAGGATAAAAAGACCAATAACCAGGGTAATCATTAACTCAACCAGGGTAAAACCTTGCTGGTTTTTAAAAAACTGCTTAACTGGCCGGCAATTCGAAGTCTCTAATCTCTTTTCCCCGCGAATCGAGTGCTCTCCTTATACTCTTCACTTGAATTTAATGCTAGCATGAACCTAAAATCAGGTCAATAAATTTTGGAATTTTAATAATACGGGAGTTCAAGGCTCCGGGTGTCTCGTCACCGATGTATCCCGGGCAATCAAAGGGAATATCTCCCGGAGCCGGTTTTTTATAAAACTGCATTACCTTTTGGTTACTGCTGTTTTAAGCTCCACATCATCAAAATGCTTCGGATTGGCGGTGGATGACACTTTTACAATAATTAACTTGGAATCCGGTAAAGGGTCCGGGAGTGGAGAAAGTGGATAGATAATTGTATAATTATCATCGTCAATATACTGGATAATAATACTTCGCTGATAATCGGTGTAATTGGGGGTATCTCCTGTCCCATCCATGGAGACCCCGTCCATATATTGGGGAGGCGATTTACTCCAGTTATGATAATCGTCAACATCATCGAAATTTGAACGAGGTTCCGGTTCATTGTCGGGCGGGTATTGGTCTTGGTAATCCTGAAACTTGATCTCCTCCATCATCTGTTGGGCCAGTAACAGGGCAATTCTTCTCTCCCCGGTCTTATCGATCTCTCTCCTTCCGACTGAAAATACCAGGGTAAAGCTGATTAATAAAATACCAAGGACCAGCGCTGACAACATT
>Ga0209345_10006124_pt1 | contig 10977 bp, 11 predicted proteins | sample Cruoilmetagenom7_FD_187294 | JGI IMG/M metagenome (GOLD analysis project Ga0209345, IMG submission 187294) | Oil polluted marine microbial communities from Coal Oil Point, Santa Barbara, California, USA - Sample 7 (SPAdes) (version 2) | ecosystem: Environmental > Aquatic > Marine > Oil seeps ...
AGCTTTTCGTCCTGGGTCTATCGGCAGCGCAACCTCGTCGAACGGTTCTTCAACAGGATCAAGCAGTTCCGTGGGCTGGCAACGCGATACGATCGAAATCCGGAGAACTTCCTGGCAGCCATCAAGCTCGCAGAGATCCGCATCTGGATTGCTGATCAATGAGTCCACACCCTAGGCAACCATCGTCTGGGCCCAGTTCCCTTATGCCTTTTGAAAGGACCCGACATGACGAAATCTCAACTTGAATGCCTAGAGACGTCAGCGATGACCGGCAGGCCATCCAACGTAGCATTTATCGAGCGGCATTTCAGACTATTGGAGCAAGCGTTCAGCCGTGAAGGCGTTTTTGCGCCATTCCAAAGGCCCGACGCTTCCCCAAAGTCCTCAAAATGAAGACGCACTTCCAAGCGTCGAAATTTGCTGTCTGACGCCGCGCGATTCCCTGAAAGGAAATTCTCATGGATCTTTCGTTCACAAACACCAACGCCCGATTTGCCTTTGGCACCTTCGACCGCGTTACTATCGAAGGTGTAGGCTACCGGCTTCATCAGGAAACCGAAGTAGGTTTCGTATTCGGCCGTGACGATGAAACACAGTTGGCCCAGCAGTTCAGCCATGAGGACATGCAGCGCCTTGGCAATGCCCATGCGATCCGCGTGGAGCGCGGGTACTTCGATCCGAGCTTTGCGGCTAAGCGCCTGACCTGCTCCCCTGAAAAGTCCGCGATTTGGGGTTAGTCTGTTCCTTGCAAAGGAGACAGACGATGAAGCGATCAAGGTTCACTGAGGAACAGATCATCGGCATTCTGAAGGAGCACCAGGCAGGGCTTGGCGCAAAGGATCTGTGCCGCAAGCACGGTGTCAGTGATGCGACTTTCTACAAGTGGCGCGCCAGGTTCGGCGGCATGGAGGTATCGGACGCGAGGAAGCTGAAGGCGCTGGAAGCCGAGAATGCCAAACTGAAGAAGCTGCTGGCCGAGCAGATGATGGACGTGTCGACATTGAAGGAGATGCTGGGAAAAAACTTCTGAGGCCTGATGCGCGGCGTCGCGCCGTGGATTGGGCCATGAACCAGAAGGGATATCGGCAGCGGCAGGCCTGCGCTTTGGCGGGGATCGATCCGCGAGTGTATCGGCGGTCGCCAACCAGATCAGATGACGCTGACCTGCGGGCACGCCTGAAGGATCTGTCATCGGAACGACGGCGGTTCGGGTATCGGCGGTTGCATTTGCTGCTGAAGCGCGATGGCTGGCCCCCTCTCGGCAGATTTGGCTTTGCCAAATCGCCTGCCGGGCAACGGGTGAACTGGAAGAAGCTGTATCGCATCTACAAAGAGGAGGGTCTGACAGTGCGCAAACGTGGCGGCAGAAAGCGTGCCTTGGGCACCAGAGCGCCGATGGCGATCCCGCAAGGGCCGAACCAGCGCTGGAGCCTCGACTTCGTGTCCGACAGCCTGTCCTGTGGCCGCCGGTTCCGGATTTTGAACGTGATCGACGACTTCAGCCGGGAATGCCTGGCCGCTGTTGTCGACACCACACTGTCAGGTATCCGCGTCGGCCGCGAACTGGACCGGATCGCCGAGATGCGCGGTTATCCGTGTATGGTGGTCTCTGACAATGGGACGGAACTGACCTCGAACGCGATCCTGAAATGGCAAGAAGACCGCAAGGTCGGGTAGTGGGTCACTTTGAAATCTCCGGCTGACGCTTTTTATAGGGGCCGCGCTTTTTCGGCGCTTCCTCGTTCGCATCAACCAGCGCGACCAGATCAGCGATGTCCCAAAGGCGGTCCGTCAGGCCAGCCTCCATAGCGGGAGTTACCTTCAAGGTCTGATGCACCTTCACGAAGTTGTAGTACATGAAGTGCAGCGCGACTGCGTAGGCGTGGTTCTCAACCTTCTTGCTGAATGCGTTGGTCAGGCGGGTAAAGCGGCGCATGTGCATCCGCATCGTGAGGTTCTGGCGCTCTACGTGTGACGTGCTAACGAGCGCCTTGTTCGGGTTGCCCTCAACGCGGCGCTTCTTGATTCCGGTGCACTCAGCAGGGCTGTACTTTTTCTCGTGGCCCTTCTGGCCCGTGGCGTTGCCATACATCTTGATCAGCTGGGCATAGTCCACATCGCCACCGAAAGCGCCCTCAACGGCTTCCAAGTACGCCTTGTGGCCGTCTGTAGTCAGCTGGACCCGGTTCGCCAGTCGGTCGCGCAGATCATCCATGAAGGCGATTGCATACTCACTGTCGCGACCGCCGACCATGTAGGACACGATCAACTTGCTGTCGCTGTCGATAGCGGTCCAAGTCCATGTGTCGCCAGCGCCTTCCGGTGCAGCAGTGGCAGACGCCACGTTTTTCTGCTTTGCGTAGGTGAACGACCAAATTTCATCGCACTGGATCACGGACGCCTTAACGTCGCGCACATGCTCGTCGTGGTATTTTGAGCAAGCCTTGCCCGCGTCGATCAGCAACTTGTTGACCGTGTTCTTGGACACGTCAGCGATGCGCGACGTTGCGCGGATGGAGTTGCCTTCCACCAGAAGGCGGAGGATCAGAGCGCGGGTTTTGCTGTCCAATTTTCTCATGCCCCATATATAAATTCAATCTGACCTACAGTCAAGCATATTTGGTCAGTTTGAATTGAAATGGGTGACGGTTTCCCGCCACCCTAGTTGGGTTTAAGAGTGCCCCTTAAGCCGCTATCGCATAGCTCAGAAGCGGGGTTTACTTTCAGCACGGGCTAGCGGCTACGCCAATGGGCGCAGACACGCTCGACCCGGCCAAAGCGAACGCGCTCGTATGCGTTCACAAAGACACCAGCCTTCATGTCCCAACTCCTTATGAGAGGGTTTCCCTTGAAAAGGGCCGGAGCGCATGTAACATTGAACTTGCAACGGTTTTCATGCGCAGCGCTTCGGCCCTGCTGTGGCTACCACGAAAACCGGTCCTTTGGGCCGGTTTTCTTGTTCCCCCCTACGGTCAGATCATGCAATCCGGGTATGCTTCCGCAGGGGCGTTTGTCTTCTGCTCATCGAGTCCTCACTACATGTTGCGATCAGCATAACCGCATTGCGTCTCAGAGCAAGCACAAAGGTAATCGTTGCCTAAATTACTCAGCCATGGTAATTGCTCTACAGAAAATAGGAGCCGTATCATGAGTAGCAAGCCCATTCACAGTCCCGCCTATCCGGCTATATCCTTGGAGGCAACGGTTCATCACGTTGCGAAGATTGAAAGCGTCTACCGGTCTTCCTCCGCCGATCGGGAGGACGCGGCCAAGCTTCTTGGCTACTCAGGCCTTAGCGGCCCAGCAAACAAGACTCTCGCGGCCCTCGCATCGTATGGATTAGTCGAGAGGGCTGGAAAAGGAATGATGCGAGTTACTCCCCTCGCAATTTCAATTCTGCATCCGAAATCAGAGACAGAAAAAATGGCCGCGCTTAGGGAGGCCGCAACAAACCCTCCCCTCTTTCGCGAGATTCGTGAGCAGTTCAACGACCTTCCAGTGCCGCCTGAAGCTGGTGTTGTGACCCATTTGAACCGCGCCGGTTTCAATCCGAGTGCAGTTCCGAAAGCGGCGAAGGCGTTTCTGGATACCGCAAGGTTTGTGGAGGAACTGGGAGTATCCGAAAGTCATGGAAGCGAGGCAGACGAAGGGGTAGATTCAGAACTACCAGATAAAAAGTTTGGTGGTGCGAAGGTTGGTGATTTCATCCAATGGGAAAGCCAGGGCGCACTTCAATTTGAATCGCCTCGCCGCGTACGCTGGGTTTCTGATGATGGGACCCACTTAGCGGTTGAGGGCAGCGACACAGGGATACCCATGAGCCAAGCCGTACTTGAGACTGCTCTAACAGTTTCGCAGCCACCGCAAACACCGCCACCGATGCAGCAAGCTAAGTCGCAAGAGGCAACGAAGGAAGGCCAACGTAAGGCTGTATTTCCAGTGTCCGAGGGGGATGTAACGTTTGTATTTCCAGAGGGGATGACAAAGGACGGAATCGAAGAGCTAGAGGCGTATCTCGCGGTGTTTTTGAAAAAGGAAAAGCGGAACGTTCAGCCGAACTAATCAGCCCACCGCGCTTGCGCAGCCTTTTTCGCAATCTCACTGCGTTCTTCAGGCGAGAGCTTATCGGCTCTCGCCTTTCCGCCCCTCAACCCACCCTTGCGCTGCCCAGACGTGTCAGGCTCGTGCTTCACGTCCTCACCAGTCGCCACGTCCACAATGAACTTGGCAAGCTGGTTGGCGTCACGGGGTCTTTTGGGTTTGTCTGTCATACCTCTAATATGGCGATGCGCTGGGCTGGGTGCAAATCAAACCTGTGAGGGGTCAGATTTCAAAGTGACCCACTACCCAAGGTCGAATGGCATTACATCGCGTCCCACTGCCTGGTAGGGTCATGCAAAGCATGATCCCGAGAGGGGCAAACCCATGCAGAACGGCTTTGTGGAGAGCTTTAACGGCCGGATGCGCGACGAGCTTCTGAACGAGCACCTGTTCGACACTCTGCGCCATGCCCGCAATCTGGTGGCGGCATGGCGCGACGACTTCAACCATCATCGCCCGCATTCAAGCCTCGCTGGCCTGACGCCGTGGGAATATGCTAACCGGTCAAAGGAAGGCCAAAACCTGAACAGAGCTAACTCATAAACGGGGACTCTCGGGGGAGCAGGTCAACCCAGCTGCAGATGAGCACTGCGCATGGTGGGCTTGTCGGTGGCATCAAGACGCGTGTCTCGAAACGTGAAGCCTACGCACAAGCTCTGGCTGATATGTACAGCGCAAATCTCCTGCATAAGACCGACGCCTCCCTCAAGGCCAATGAACCCTTGTTGATCGCGCGGGCAATCCAGCTGGCCGGTAATCTTAATCCTTCGGGGAAAGATGAACTTACAAAAGCAGAGAATTTTAGCATTCCTCCATCCCCCAGAACTCTGCGCCGATGGTTGGCGGCGATGGAGCAGATGGGCCGAGAAGGCCTCGTTGACCGTATTGATTGCCGCAGCAACCGGTCGAACCGGATGGGCCCTGAGGAGATCGGCCTGATAATGAAGGAGGTGCGTGCATACCTCTCTCCCGAGAAGCCCTCGATCAAGCATATTCATGAGCAAGTGCAACTCAGCTTTCATGACCGCAATGTCCAACGGAAGGCGGATGGGAAGTCGCCCCTTACGCTCCCGAGCCGGGAAACCGTGCGCCGCGGCATCCGGGCGCTCGCCCCCTATCAAGTCGAATTGGCCCGAAATGGCGAAGCAGCTGCTCGCAAGAAGTTCCGGCCGGTTCTGAATGGCGTTTCTGCGACCCGACCTCTGGAGCGTGTCGAAATCGATGAATGGACTGTGGATGTCATGACGCTGATGCAAAGCAACGGCATGTACGACCTACTGACCGATGATGAAAAGCGTTCACTGGGCTTGTTCGTCGAAGGCGACGAAGCCATGGTCGGAAAGAGGCGAAAGAAGACTGCACGGTGGACCCTGACGGCGGCAATCTGCTGTGCCACGCGTTGCATCGTGGGCATGGCTCTCAGCCGTAATCCCGGCGAGGAGGCCGCGGTTCAGCTGCTTCAAATGATCACAACTAACAAGGGTGCATGGACGGATGCGGTCGGTGCCCTGACGCCTTGGGACATGCACGGCACGCCTGAACTGATCGTTTTCGATGGTGGTGCGGCGTTCAAGTCGCAGCGCTTCCGAATGGCGATCAGCGATCTGGGCGTTGCATGGGAAATGGCAATGAACGGCGTACCCGAGAACCGCGGGATGATCGAACGTGTGTTCCGGACCTTTGCGATTGATTTCGCGCCGCGCTTGTCCGGCCATACCTTCAGCAGCATTATTGAGAAGGGCGATGCAGACCCTGAAGCACGGGCCGTTTTGACGGTGGATGACTTCACCTTTGCCTTGCTCCGTTGGGTAACAGATGTCTATCACAATACCCCTCATGGCGGTTTGAACGGTGAGACCCCGGTCAAAGCATGGCGCCGCCTCACCCAAGAGTATGGCGTGTCGCCCTCATCGGACATGGAGATGATGCGCCTGTGTTTTGGGCAACAGCGCCAATACCAGCTGGACAAGACCGGGATCACCATCTTGGGCGTGCGCTACCAGGCCGAGCACCTGCAGACCTACATGCGCCGCAAGGATGCGCGACGAACTGCTCAACGAGACCATGTTCCGCAATCTCGCCCATGCCCGCGTCGTGATCTCAGCCTGGGCCACCGACTACAACACCGAGCGCCCGCATTCGGCTTTAAGGACAGAAAAAGCCGACCAGTTGCCCACCCTGCCGGCTCGCATTCGACGGAGTCGTGACAGGGGCGAGGCTGTCTACCTCTGGTGAAAGCGTCCTTGGGATTTCCGGCCTTTCAATTACATCGAGGCCTCTTCATCGGTCAGAATGCTTTTGGGAGGCAGCGTCTTCGCTCGCTGTGGATGCGCTTATAGAATGTTTCGGCGGCCGAGCTGACCGAGCGCTAAAACGCGCGGAATGTGCTCGCGGACTATGCAAAGGCAATGGCCCTGATTGATACAGCAAAGCACACCGTGTCGGTAACGCAGGTGCCCGATATGCTCACCACATCACGTCCGGTGGTGGCCGAGTTAATCGCTCTCGGGCACTTGGCCAGAATACAGGATCACTCGCCATTCAGTCCGGCCGATACAGCGCCGTGAGGCGGACTTGCAGTTGCATGGCAAGTACAAGGGAGAGATCCTAACAACACGGCTGCTGACATCAACGCGCAAGGTTTCTCGCTTCGATGGCACCGACGCCCTCACGTGTCGGAGATGCTGCGGCATCAAGCGAGGCGATCGAGTGCGCCTTCGGTTATTCTGATGTCTCAAGTCTCTGCCCGCTTTGCGGGTGAAAGAAGTGCAGGTTATCCTGATCGACCCTGAACCGAACCGTTTCGCCGGAAACGGCATGATGCACACCGGGCAGGCTGATGGTGAATGCCTCCTTGCTGCCTGCAATACGCCCGTGCAGCAGCGTATTCGCGCCCAGAGGTTCACCCATCTGAACCGTCATCGACAGCGGTCCGTTTGGATCGGCGACCACGTGTTCGGGTCGGATACCGACTGTGACGTTGCCCATAGCCTTCATATGGGTTGGTACGATTGTATCGACGATGGAAAGGCCTTCGTCCGTCAGCTTGCTATTGAGAACATTCATTGACGGGCTGCCGATGAACTGCGCCGCGAAAAGGGTTTGCGGGCGTTCGTAAACCTCCAGTGGCGTGCCGATCTGTTCGGCGCGACCTGCATTCATGACGATCATCCGGTCCGCCATTGTCATGGCCTCAACCTGATCATGCGTGACATAGAGCGACGTGATGCCAAGTCGGCTCTGCAAATCGCGAATTTCAAGACGCATCTGTACGCGCAGCTTTGCATCCAGGTTCGACAGCGGCTCATCAAACAGGAACACCGCCGGTTCACGCACGATGGCCCGCCCCATGGCGACACGCTGGCGCTGGCCGCCAGATAAATCACGGGGGCGTCGATCAAGGTAATCGGTCAGCTGCAAAAGTGTTGCTGCGGCCTCGACCTTTTGAGCGATCTCCGCCTTCGGCAATTTCGCGATCTTCAGCCCGTACCCCATATTTTCGCGCACGGACATATGCGGATAAAGCGCGTAATTCTGAAACACCATCGCGATGTCGCGATCCATTGGTTCGAGCTCATTGACGCGCTTGCCGCCGATCCTGATCTCCCCCTCAGACACGCTTTCCAGCCCTGCCACCATGCGCAGAAGCGTGGATTTTCCGCAGCCGGACGGGCCGACGATGACGATGAACTCACCGTCCTCAATCGTAGTGCTGACACCATGTATAACCTGGGTGCTGCCAAAGCGTTTCTTGATATCGAGGAGCTCTACAGTTGCCATGGTTGCCTACTTCTCACTGTCCACGAGACCGCGGATAAACAGTTTCTGCATTGAAATGACGACGATGATCGGAGGGATCATTGCCAAAATGGACGTCGCCATAATGACCGGCCAGTTTGCCGTGTCATCGCCTGACGGAAACATCTGTTTGATGCCCATCACAATGGTGTTCATCGACGGGTCCGTCGTGATCAGCAGCGGCCAAAGGTACTGGTTCCAGCCGTAGATAAACAGGATCACGAACAATGCGGCGATGTTTGTACGGCTCATCGGGAAAAGGATATCCCGGAAGAACCGCATGGGCGAGGCACCATCCACGCGGGCGGCCTCGGCCAGTTCATCGGGCACGGTCATATAGAACTGGCGGAACAGAAACGTCGCTGTGGCTGATGCGATGAGCGGCAGGATAAGCCCGCCATAGCTGTTGAGCATTCCAAAGCCCGCGACGACCTCATAAGTGGGCACGATACGCACCTCGACGGGGAGCATCAGCGTCAGAAAGATCAGCCAGAAGAAGATCATCTTGCCGGGAAACTTGAAGTAAACGATCGCGAACGCCGACAGCAGCGAGATGATGATTTTACCGACCGCGATGCCCATGGCCATAACCAGAGAGTTGAACAGCATCGTTGCAACGGGCACGTTCACTCCCGACAGCAAGGCCTCGCGATAGTTGGCAAGGAACTGATCGCCGGGCCAAAGCGGCATGGGGGGCTGCGTGATTTCCGGTTGGGTGACGGTCGATGCGACGAAGGCCAGCCAGATCGGGAAAAACACGATGAGAACGCCACCGATCATGATGACGTGGCTAAGCCACAATGACGCGCCACGCCTTTCGACCATGCCGGGGGGGGGATCATTATATTGGGTCAATAATGCACCCTCCGCTCAATGAATTTAAACTGGAATATTGTCAGCGCTCCGACGACAACCAGCAAGATCACCGACTGCGCGGCAGAGGAGCCGAGGTCCTGGCCCACGAACCCGTCCGAGAAGACTTTGTAGACCAGAATGGTCGTGGATTGTTGCGGGCCGCCTGACGTGATCGTGTGGATCACGCCGAAGGTTTCAAAGAAGGCGTAGACGATGTTGACGACCAGCAAGAAGAACGTCGTCGGCGACAACAGCGGCAAAACGATGGTCCAGAACCGACGCCAGAACCGCGCGCCGTCAATCGCCGCGGCTTCTATGACAGATTTCGGAATCGCCTGAAGCGCCGCGAAAAAGAACAGGAAGTTGTAGCTGATGCGCCCCCAGGCGGAGGCCACGACAACCAGGCCCATGGCCTCTCCACCGTTCAGCACGTGGTTCCAATCATATCCCAAATGGCCCAAATACCACGAGACGACGCCGACACGCGTGTTGAACATGAACAGCCACAACACCCCCGCAATGGCGGGCGCCACGGCATAGGGCCAGATCAGCATGGTACGGTACACGCCTGCGCCCTTGATCAAGCGATCCGCGACAACCGCCAGAAACAGGGCTGGAACCATGGAACACAGCGTGACGAGGGTTGAGAAGATCGCCGTCGTCAGGAATGAGGCGCGATAGTAGGGGTCAGACAGCAGGTATTCAAAATTGCCCAGGCCGACATATTGCATCGACAGGCCGAACGGGTCCGGAATGAACAAGGACTGCCAAACGGCCTGTCCTGCGGGGTAAAAAAAGAACACCGCAGACACCAGGACCTGCGGCGCGATCAGGCACAGCGGCAATAGCCAGCCTTTGAACGTGACCCGTTTTTCCATAAATAGAGCGCCTCAATAAACATGCGGGCGACCACAATCGGCCGCCCGCATCATATGCTTGATTAGTTCGCCTGCTCAAAGCGGCGCAGCAACTGATTGCCACGTGTCACAGCGCTATCGAGTGCGGATTGCGCGTCCTTGTCACCGGCCCAGACGGCCTCGAACTCTTCGTCGATGATCCCGCGGATCTGGTCGAATGAGCCAAGACGCAGGCCCTTGGAGTTCGAGGTCGGCTCATTCGCGGTCATCTGAAGGACGGCCACTTCGGTGCCGGGGTTGTCGGCGTAAAAACCGGATTCACGCGTGGCCTCGGCGGCGTCGTTGGTGATTGGCAAATAGCCGGTGTCCTGATGCCATTGCGCTTGCACCGGTGTGGATGACAGATATGCGAGGAACTGTGCCGCACCTTCGTATTCTTCCGGTTCATGACCCTCCATCACCCACAGGGAAGCACCACCGATAATGGTGTTTTGCGGGCTGTTGCCGACACCTTCCCAATACGGAAGAGGGCGCACGTCAAAATCGAACTCGGCATCTGCCTCGATACCCGCATACCCAGCAGAGCTTTCGGTGAACAGGGCACATTCGCCGGCACGGAAGTTTGCGCCGCTTTCATTGCGCCGGCCCAGATAGATGAATTTTCCGTCCTGCGCCCACTCGCCCATGGCCGAGATATGCGCAACCTGCGCTTCGCCGTTGAACACCAATTCAACATCAGTCCCTGCAAATCCGTTCTCTTGCGTGGCGAAGGGAACGTCATGGTAGGCAGAGAGGTTTTCGAGGTGAATCCAGCTCTGCCATGCAGTGGTCAGGGGGCAAGTGCTGCCACCGTCCTTGAGCGCGGTCAGCACCTCACCGACGTTTTGCCAGGTAGACAGATCAGTGTCAGGATCGACGCCAGCAGCCTCGAACGCATCACGGTTTACCCACAGGACGGGCGTGGACGCGTTGAACGGCAAGGACAGCATCTCGCCCTCGGTGTTGGTGTAATATCCATTGACCGCACCGATATAGGCATCGGGATCAAAGTCAGCGCCGGAGGCTTCCATGACTTCAGTGACGGAGCGTACCGCCCCTTCGGCGGCCATCATCGTGGCTGTTCCGACCTCAAACACCATCAGTATTTGCGGCTGTTCACCGGCGCGGAACGCCGCAATGCCTGCATTCAGCGTCTCGGAATAGTTTCCCTTGTGGGATGCAACGACGGTAAACTCGTCTTGGCTCGCGTTGAAATCTTCAACCTGGTCCGCGACCAATTCACCAAGGCGACCGGTAAAGGCATGCCAGAATTGGATTTCGGTTTCGGCATAGGCCGCAAACGGCGAAAGGATCGTTGATCCGGCGA
>Ga0209345_10006125_pt1 | contig 10976 bp, 9 predicted proteins | sample Cruoilmetagenom7_FD_187294 | JGI IMG/M metagenome (GOLD analysis project Ga0209345, IMG submission 187294) | Oil polluted marine microbial communities from Coal Oil Point, Santa Barbara, California, USA - Sample 7 (SPAdes) (version 2) | ecosystem: Environmental > Aquatic > Marine > Oil seeps ...
CTGTCTGGACCTCTTGCGCCATCGCTTCGCGCAGCTTGTGCGCCAGAACGAAAGCGGTCTTGTATTGGCAGTCCAGATCGCGGGAAAGCTGGATCATGGAAACGCCCTTGGCACCGTTCACGATGATGCAGATCGCGGCCAGAAGGTCTACGAAATCCATCTTGCGGCTGGCAAAGATCGTGCCGCTCGTCACGCTGAATTGGTGCGCGCATGCCTTGCACTTGAACTTGCGGCGCGTGGTGATCTTGTAAGTCTCATGGTTCGAGCAACGGGGGCAAACTGCCTCGCCATTTGTCTCAGGCCAGCGCATTTCGCAAAACGTCTGATATGCCGCGTCTTCGCCTGCCTTGTAGATCTGGCGAAGGCTGAGTGTGCGTGATGCTGCTGAGAGAAGAAAATGCTGGGCCATTGTCACTATATCCGTTGCTTATGTAACGTATATAGTGCGTTGACGTATCCCATGCAAGGGCATAAGTAATAAATATGATACTTTTAAACATAAAGGTGATACATGCCGACACAAACGGAATGGGAAATGAAGGCCGCAAACCTTCTAAAAGCAGAGCTGAAGCGGAAAGGCGTGACTTATGCTCAGCTAGTTGAAAAGCTGGCAAATATTGGAATCAGTGAAAAGGAAGTGAACGTCCGCAACAAGCTATCCCGAGGGAAGTTTAGCGCCGCGTTCCTGTTACAATGTCTTTCAGTAATCGAAGTGCAGGATTTAAGATTTTAACGGTTTTAGCTGCCGCGATTATTGTCTCGTTATTATTGATAGGTATTTTTGACTCAGGGCGGCAATATGGCGAAGCCATAGCCAATAAGACCGGCAATTCCCGTACCTATTCCCAACAAGCCGAACAAAAAATACGAGACACCTGTCTCGGGCGTGACGGAACTACCCAAACGGAATGCATACGTCGCATAATAGAATCCACAAACGAGAGCCAGCGCGCTGAGGATGACCTTGTAGCCCAAACGGAAATGGCGCTCTGGGCGTTCTGGATGTTGATAGTAACGTCCCTTATGGCCGCTATTACTGCTATTGGTATTTACTATATATGGCGAACTTTGCTTGCCACTCAAGAAATGGTCAATGACACCAAGAAAATGGCCAAAGACACCAGAGAGATTGGTGAGGATCAGGTCAGGGCCTATGTGGGCGTGAAATCCGTTAGCGTCACCTGCAAAAGCAATGTTGTTGGTGGTGGTCCACTTGCCGCAGAGGCAAGAGTCATCGTTGCGAACACCGGGACTACACCAGCTAAAATTAGATTCTCTGGCATTAGAGTCAAAATCCACGACATGCGGGCTGGCCCAAAGCTCATTGGGCCACCAATTGAACACCCACAAACTTACCATCGCATCATTGGGCCTAACAGCGAATTTGTCGTTCCAATTCCAGTCAGGAGCGCACTTGCATCTATCAGCAACAAAACCATTCGCTTCACAATTGAATTCAACATTAGATATGTCGATATATACGGCGCTGAACGTACTGAGGGATCCACTTGGATTCATCAAGCCATGACCGTGATTGAGATCGGTAAGGCCTGTATCCTTCATCTCTACCCTTCCCGGCAAACAGACACCCCCCCGCCCGCTATCAATGAGGCTTCCTGGCAGAAACGCAGCGAGTAGCATGGCGCTAATCATCGCTCAGCCCTCGGGCTGGTGCGTTTGATACATAAGGCCGGAAATGTCCATGAAAACCACATCCGGCACGAGCGCGCGATACAGTTCCACCACCTCACGCCCATTCTCGGCAAAGCTCAACTCGATATCCAACCCCCTGACCATCTTGGAAAACACAAGGCGGTTGGTCCTGTTATCCTCAGCCGCCAACACCCGCATGGGTCGCGCCTGCACAGGGTCTGATGGCATCAACGCGGCCAGCACACCAAAAAGATCCCGCCGCGCCACAGGCCTTTGCAGCACCGCCTGCACATGCACGCGGGCCGGGTCCTGCTCGGCATAGCCGGTGTTGTGGCTCAGCAGGAGAAACGGCATGCCATGCCCTGCATCGCGCAGCGCCTCGGCCAGCTCCAGCCCGTCCATCCCGACCATATTGTGATCACTCACCACCAGATCAAAACCCGCGCCCACCTGCACCAAGGCCTCTGCCGCGTTCTGGCAACTGACCACCGCGATGCCCAACTGCGCCAATTGTCGTTCCAGGATGGCCCGGCTTGTCGCTTGCGGCTCGACGATCAGCGCCCTGAACTGGCCGTTGATCAGATTGGGCATATCCACCTCGCCAATCTCCGCCACTGGCAAGGACACCGAGAAGCCGAAGGTCGACCCCTTGCCCGGCTCAGAGTCGACCCAGATCTTGCCGCCCATCAGCCGGATCAGCTTTTGCGAGATGGCAAGGCCAAGGCCGGTCCCCTCGAACTTGCGGTTGCGCTCGTCATCGACCTGATTGAACTCGCCAAAGATATGATCGATCTTATCCAGCGGGATCCCGATGCCGGTATCCTCGACCGTCACATGCACGCTCGCCCACCCCTCGGCATCAGGATGAACGCCCGTCACCCGCACCAGAACATGGCCAGTTTCGGTGAACTTCACCGCATTGCCCAGAAGGTTTGTCATGATCTGCCGGATACGTCCCGGATCACCCACGAACCGCGTGGGGAGAAACAGATCGTAATCCACCAGCAACTCTAGCCCCTTATCGCGGGCATTGACCTGCATCAGCGTCACCAGCTCGTGAATACACCGCTCCAGATCAAACGGCTCGGCGTGCAACACCAGCTTCTCGGCCTCGATCTTGGAGTAATCCAGCACATCATTGATGATCACCAAAAGCGCCTCACCGGAAGTCTTGATGGTCGACGCAAAGAGCCGCTGCTCTTCGGTCAGATCGGTTTCCATCAACAGTTCTGCCATGCCCACAACCCCGTTCATCGGCGTGCGGATTTCATGGCTCATATTGGCGAGAAACGATGATTTCGCCCGGTTTGCCGCCTCTGCGCGCCGCCGCGCCTCGGTCAATTCTTTCTCATGCCGGATCGTATCGGTGATATTGAGCGCAAGGCTCACCATATCGCCACCATGTCCACGCTGATCAATCAGCTTGATATAATGCCCATTCCAGAGCCGGATCACCTCTGGTTCAGGCGCGAAACTCTGCCAGCGATCCAGCATCTTCTCCCGCCATTCATGCGGTTTCAGCGCGCCGATATTGACGACCCCCTCTTCTGTGATGAATTGCAGGATCTCGATATAGCTCACGCCGGGCTTGACGGCTTCCAACCCGTCGAACACCGCGAGATAGGCATTGTTGGCCGCAATCATCCGACTGTCGGCATCAAAGAAGGCAAAGCCATCCTGAATCGTCTCGATCGAATGCCAGAGCCGACGTTCGGCAATCTCGACCTTTTGATAGGCGTCATTCAAATCGGATTTGACGCGCTGGTTCTCGTCGCGGACGGTCTGCACCTCGGCCCGCGTCTCATGGATCTCATGCGACAGGGCAAGCGCATGCTTACCCAGCTTGCGATTGGCGGCCTGCAATTCGGCCTGTTTCTGTTCCAGCAGGCGTTCAGCGGCCAGTCTGGCGCGCCGTTCTTCTGCCAGTTTATTCGCGAGGCTCATGCCCGTGCTCCGACATGCCGGATCGTGATCGTCCCACAATCCGGCATCGTCGTGAACAAGCGGTTAAGGCCGCAAAAAATACCGGCTCAGAGCCGTTCAATCGCCAAGGCAATCCCCTGACCGCCACCAATGCACATGGTAATGATCGCGCGCTTACCCCCGGTCCGCTCCAACTCATAGAGCGCCTTGACCGTGAGAATAGCACCCGTCGCCCCAACCGGATGGCCAAGCGCAATGGCCCCCCCATTGGGATTGACCCGGGCAGGATCAAGACCAAGCCCCTTGTTGACCGCAAGCGCCTGCGCGGCAAAGGCCTCATTGGACTCCACCAGATCGAAATCCGATGCTGCCAGGCCGATCCGCTTGAGCAGATTTTCCACCGCAGGCACCGGACCGATACCCATCACCTGAGGGCGCACCCCGGCATGAGCATAGCCAAGAATGCGCGCGCGTGGCTTGAGGCCAGCCGCCTCTGCGGCATCGGCACGCGCCAGCACAAGGGCGGCGGCCCCATCGTTGATGCCGCTGGCATTACCGGCGGTCACGGTGCCATCCTTCTGGAACACGGTCTTGAGACCGGCAAGCGCTTCGGCGGTGGTCGCCTTGGGATGCTCGTCGGTGTCAAACGCCACCATGTCGCGTTTCACCCGCACCTCGACCGGCACGATCTGGGATTTGAACCGCCCCTCGCTGATCGCCGCACCGGCACGCCGCTGGCTCTCGAGCGCAAAGGCATCCTGATCCGCGCGGCTGACGCCATGTTCCGCTGCGACATTCTCGGCGGTGACACCCATATGTCCGGTGCCAAAGGGACAGTTGAGCGCCCCCAGCATCATGTCGAGCGTCTTCACATCGCCCATCTTTGCACCCCAGCGTTGGTCGGGGATGATAAAGGGCGAGCGGCTCATGTTCTCGGACCCGCCTGCAAGGCCGAAATCGGCATCGCCCAGCATCAGGGATTGCACGACCGAGACAATGGCCTGCGCCCCCGAACCGCAGAGGCGGTTGACGTTCATCGCCGGTGCCGTATCCGGAATCCCTGCCTCCATCGCGGCCACGCGGCTCACATACATGTCACGCGGTTCGGTGTTGATGACATGGCCAAAGACCACATGCCCGATCTGCCCGCCCTCGACACCAGACCGCGCCAAGGCCTCGCGCGCCACGATGGCCCCAAGCGTGGTGGGTGGCGAGCCCGCAAGCGCGCCGCCAAAAGTGCCAATCGCCGTGCGGCAGCCGTCCAGAATCACGATGTCGGTCATGGGTATCCTCCCCCGGGTTACATTGCGGCGAGCCTAGCGGCAGCGGCACGTTCATGGCAACGGGGACGTGTCGTCAGGCGGCGCAATCCTCACGGACAGAGCGCGATCCGGCCCGTTTCCGTCAAGAGCGACGCCTCGCGCCCCTCGAACACCGCTGGCCAGAGCGGACGGCCATAGGCGGCACCACCATCCAGATCAATGCGGTTGCCGAAATGGGTGGGCATCTCAAGAGCGGTGTGCCCATGCACGACAAGCCAGGGGTGCGCACCCTCATGGTCGAGAAACCCGTCCCTGATCCACATCAGGTCCGCGGGATCTTGGGCGGGCAAGCTAAGGCCGGGCCGGATACCCGCATGAACAAAGAGCAAATCGCCCACCTCTTGCCAGAGCGGCAAACCCGCCAGCCAGTCGCGATGCGCCTGCGGCACGGCACGCCGGGCGGCCTCCCACGCGGTCGCGTCTTCCGTCACGTCAAGGCCGTAGGAGGCCAATGTCGTGGCCCCGCCCAAACGGTGATGCAGCCAGGACAGGCCAGAACGGATATGCGGTGACTTAATCACGCCAGTATCGAGGAAATCCATGAACATCTGATCGTGATTGCCGCGCAGCACGGTCCAGGGGCGGCCCTGCGCCTGCGCCACCCGCAATCGCTCGATCACGGCACGGGAATTGGGGCCACGATCGACCAAATCCCCCAAGAAAACGATGCGCGCCTCCGCCCCGCCATCCCGCGCGACAAGATCGAGCGCGGCCTCAAGCAAGGCGTCCTGCCCGTGAATATCGGGGATGGCATAGATTGGATCTGTCATGGTCCCGTTGAACTCCTGCGTGCCGTGGATGTCCAGAAGGATTAGCAAAAAGCCGCCCCGAAGGGCGGCCCGTTTCACGCGTTAGGCAACGTCGAACTTCAACTCGCGAATCTGCTGGAATTTGCCCGTGGCATGCAGCGCCTTGATCGCCGCCTCAGGCACCGGCGCATCAACATAGAGCAACGCAATCGCCTCGCCCCCCGCATCCGACCGGCCAAGGGTGAAATTCGCGATGTTGACGCCGTTCTCGCCCATGGTCATCCCCAAGGTGCCGATGATGCCCGGCACATCCTCGTTGGTGGTATAGAGCATGTGGCGACCGATTTCGGCGTCGATATTGATGCCCTTGATCTGGATAAAGCGCGGTTTGCCATCCGAGAACACGGTGCCGCCAATCGAGCGCTCACGCTTGTCCGTGACGACCGTGATCTTGATATAGCCCTCGAAAGCACCGGATTTGTCCTGCTTGGTGGTGCTGATCTTGACGCCGCGCTCCTTGGCCACCACGGGGGCCGAGACCATGTTGACCTCGGGGTTCACGCATTTCATGATCCCCGCCACAGCGGCAGAGGTGAGCGCGCCAAGGTTCATCTCGGACACCACCCCATCATAGAGAATGTTGATCGCCTTGATCGGCTCATCGGTCATCTGGCCGATGAAATTGCCAAGGTGATCCGCCAGCTTGATCCACGGCCCCATCACCTTGGCCTCTTCCGCCGTCACCGACGGCATGTTGAGCGCGTTGGTCACAGCCCCTGTGAGCAGATAGTCGGACATCTGTTCCGCCACTTGCAAGGCGACATTTTCCTGCGCCTCCGTCGTGGCGGCCCCCAGATGCGGCGTGCAAACCACATTGGGCAAACCAAAGAGCGGGTTGTCCACCGCCGGTTCCTCGGTAAATACGTCAAAGCCCGCGCCCGCCACATGGCCGGATTTCAACAGATCCGCCAAGGCCTGCTCATCCACCAGACCGCCACGCGCGCAATTGATGACGCGCACACCCTTCTTGGTTTTCTCCAGGTTCTCGCGGCTCAGGATATTGCGGGTCTGATCGGTCAGCGGCACATGCAGCGTGATGAAATCGGACCGCTTGAGCAATTCCTCAAGTTCGACCTTTTCCACACCCATCTTGTCGGCCTTTTCCTGTCCCAAAAAGGGATCATAGGCGATCACCTTCATCTTGAGGCCCCGCGCCCGGTCACAGACGATGCCGCCGATATTGCCCGCGCCGATGACGCCAAGCGTCTTGTTAAAGAGTTCCACGCCCATAAAGGCGTTTTTCTCCCATTTGCCGGCATGGGTCGATACAGAGGCCTCCGGCAGTTGCCGCGCAACAGCGAACATCATCGCGATGGCATGCTCTGCCGTGGTGATCATGTTGCCAAAGGGCGTGTTCATCACGATCACGCCTTTCTTGCTCGCCGCTTCCTTGTCGATATTGTCAGTGCCGATACCCGCGCGCGCGATCACCTTGAGCTTATGCGCATTGGCGAGGATCTTTTCCGTGACCTTGGTCGCGGACCGGATGGCGAGACCATCATACTCACCGATCACCTCGGCGAGTTTATCCTTGTCCTTGCCAAGTTCGGGGCGGAAATCCACCTCGATGCCCCGATCACGAAAGATCTGGACGGCGGTTTCAGAGAGTTTGTCAGAGACGAGAACCTTGGGGGCCATTGCTGGGCTCCTTGACTGAAAGTCTTGAGGGGGAGACCCGGACTCTTGAACAGAGTCCGGATCAATTTCTTTTCAAGAAATCGGGATCACGCCGATACGGACAGCGCTGCGATCTCGGTCTCGAACGCCCATTTGATCCACGGCATCAGCGCCGCTACATCGGCGGTCTCGACCGTGCCACCGCACCAGATCCGCAGACCGGCAGGCGCATCGCGATAGGCGCCGATGTCATAGGCGACACCTGCCGTTTCCAGCCGCTTGGCAACCGCCTTGGCAAAGCTCGCGCCATCACTGATCCGGGCATCCTCGAAGGTGAGGCAGACCGACGTATTTGAGCGGATCGCCGGATCAGTCGCCAGAAATGCCAGCCAGTCGTTCTGCGCCACGAAATCCTCGACCGCCGCCAAATTGGCATTGGCGCGCGCTTGCAGACCCGTCAGACCGCCCACCGACGCCGCCCAGTCGAGCGCCACAAGGTAATCCTCGACCGCCAGCATCGAGGGCGTGTTGATCGTCTCGCCCACGAATATGCCGTCAATCAGCTTGCCGCCTTTGGTCAGGCGGAAAATCTTGGGCAGGGGCCAGGCGGGGGTATAGCTCTCCAGCCGTTCCACCGCGCGTGGGCTCAGGATCAGCATGCCATGCGCCGCCTCGCCGCCCAGCACCTTTTGCCAGGAAAATGTCGTCACATCGAGCTTGTCCCACGGCAAATCCTGCGCAAAGGCGGCGCTCGTCGCATCGCAGATCGTGAGACCCTGACGATCCGCCTTGATCCAGTCGCCATTCGGCACACGCACGCCAGAGGTGGTGCCGTTCCAGGTAAACACGACATCCTTGTCGGTATCGACGGATGCCAGATCAACGATCTGACCATACTCAGCCGTTTTCACCACAGCGTCGAGTTTGAGTTGCTTGACCGCATCGGTGACCCAGCCTGCGCCAAAGCTCTCCCAGGCCAACATCTCGACGGGGCGCGCGCCCAGCAGGTTCCACATCGCCATTTCCACGGCGCCCGTGTCAGAGGCAGGCACGATACCGATCTTGTAATCGGCAGGCACGCCCAGAATGGCACGGGTGTTCTCGATGGCGGCCTTCAGCTTGGCCTTGCCCCCGGCGGCACGGTGGCTGCGGCCCAAAGGCGCGTCAGACAACATGTCGAGCGTGAATATGGGGATTTTGGCACAAGGGCCAGACGAAAAACGCGGATTTTCCGGCCGCGTTGCCGGTGCTTCAATAGCCATTTAGCTACCCTCTCAGATAAGCGCCCCTCGTTGGGGAGGGGTGTCCCACTGACCGGATTACGGCCAACCGGGGTCTTTCGCAAGTGCAGAAATGACGCTAGAACGCCGCTTGAGTGAGAAATTGCGACACAGCGCGCCTACGATCGGAAACCTGCCCCATGTTCACCACTACATTGATCGCAGCACACGGTGCGCTGCAACCTGCATTGGTCGAGGCGCTGCGCAACGCTTGGGGTGGCGGCGCTGCACAATGGCTAGCCCCCGACGAGGCGGCGGAGTTCGACATGCCCGAGGTGCCGGGCAACCGATGGGAGATCTGGGCCGAACTGCAAAACCAAGCCGTTGATCTGGTGGTTCAGCCGACAGAGGGGCGGCGCAAGAAAATGCTGCTCGCCGACATGGACAGCACCATGATCCAGCAGGAATGCATTGATGAGTTGGCCGAGGTCGCCGGCGTCGGCGCGCATGTCCGCGCCATCACCGCGCGCGCGATGAATGGCGAGTTGGATTTCGAGGGTGCGCTGATCGAGCGTGTGGCGCTGCTCCGGGATCTGCCCGAAACGGTGATCCAGGACGTTCTGACAAGCCGGATCACCTATATGCCGGGCGGCTCCGCTTTGGTCTCAACCATGCGCGCCAACAGAGCCTATTGCGCGCTGGTCTCGGGGGGGTTTACCGCCTTCACCCAATCGGTCGCGGGACATCTCGGATTTGACGAGAACCGCGCCAACACGCTTTTGGCCGAGAATGGCCGCCTGCTGGGCGATGTCGCCCGGCCCATCCTCGGGCGCGCGGCCAAGGTGCAGGCGCTGGAAGAGATCAGTGCGCGGCTCGGAATCACCGAAACCGACGTTCTCGCCGTCGGGGATGGGGCCAATGATCTGGGTATGCTGGGGCGCGCTGGTGCAGGCGTCGCGCTCCATGCCAAGCCGAGCGTCGCCGCTGAATGTGACATCCGCATCAATCACGGGGATCTTACGGCGCTGCTCTATATCCAAGGCTATGTGCGGGACGAATTTGCCTGATCGAATAAATCCAGGGTATCCCGAGGCGGGTTGATGGCCCCCGCCTCGAGAAGGGAAGAGGAGAGGCGCTCAGGCCCCGATCACCCTTCCGTGGCGGGCAATACGCCCGCATCCTTGGCAGCGGCGATTTCGTCTTCGGTCAGCGCGCCATCGGCATCGGCATCCGCTGCCGTAAAGGTATCCGCCGTCGCCTCAGGCATCGCCTGCTGGAACTCGGACATGGTTACATAGCCATCTCCGTCCGCATCCATCGACGAAAATTCGCCAGCGAGGGCCACAGCGGGCAGGCTCATGGCAATCGCGAAACTGGCTGCAACGAATTCCTTGGTCATGTCGATCTTCCTTCTTTCAGGTTTAGGGGGCGCGGTTGCGCCGCCATGACCCTAAGATGGGACCACGTTGCCGCGCTGTCGCGGGGGTGATTGAAACCGGGCCAAAAGGCGCGAAATTCAGCCAGACTCAGGGGGTTGCATGCGCGGACCTACGCCGCTCCCCAAGGGCTGGCGAGAAGTGGCGCATGCACGGACCCCGTTTGAGCAATGCCGCGCCGAACCGGTTGCCACTCGGGGATCGGACGGGCTCCAGTCGAACCAGAACCGAGTCGGGTCAGGCGAGGGCAGCGGCAGGCCGGATCATACCTGTCTCGACCCCGCGCCAATTGACGATCGGTGCATTGCGATACTTGAGCGCGGCTGGATGCGCCGGGTCCAGAACCCCCAACCGTACAAGGATCGAGGCAATCGCACATTCCGCCCCGCGCGTGCCGCCATCGGCGATCTTGAGCGCCACGCCCAGCTTGCGCTGCGGCAGGATCGCGATAAAGAACGCCTCGGCCCCGGTCTTGAGCGCCACAGGCTCGGAACAGGCCCGCATCAATTCGGTGCAGGCCCGCCCCTCCCCGGCCACAAGCGCCGGATGGGCCACCATCGCCTGCCAGAGGCGCACCGCCGCCCGCTCAGCCGCATCACCACTCTCAGAGGCCCCGGCAAACCACGCCATCGCCCGCGCCATACCGTGCAAGCTGCTGGCATGATTGGGCGCGGAACAGCCATCAATTCCATAAAAGGGCGAGGTTTCCCCCGTCACCGTCTCGAACGCCTCCAGCACCGCTCTTTGCACCGGATGATCGGGGGCGATATAGTCCGGCCCTCCGCCCAGATGTCGGTTGAGCGTCAGAAACCCGGCATGTTTACCGGAACAGTTGTTATGGACCTGACAGGGCGACGTGCCGGAACACAGCAGCGCCTTATGCGCCTCCTTGTCCTGTGGATCATGCGCGCCGCAGCGGAAATCATCATCGGTCAAGCCCAGATCCGACAGCCAGCGATTGACGCGGCTTGTATGGATCGCCGCCCCGTTATGCGA
>Ga0209345_10006126_pt1 | contig 10975 bp, 10 predicted proteins | sample Cruoilmetagenom7_FD_187294 | JGI IMG/M metagenome (GOLD analysis project Ga0209345, IMG submission 187294) | Oil polluted marine microbial communities from Coal Oil Point, Santa Barbara, California, USA - Sample 7 (SPAdes) (version 2) | ecosystem: Environmental > Aquatic > Marine > Oil seeps ...
TTTATATTTACGGCGCCTTCGGTGCGTTGTTTTTTGCCAAGATTAACGCTGAGCTTTGGGGTGATATAGGTATATCCATGCTGACATTGTTTCGAGTTATGACTTTTGAGGACTGGACCGATGTGATGTATGAAACCATGTCGGTCTATCCACTGAGTTGGATATTTTATTTAAGCTTTATTTTCCTTACGGCATTTGCCTTTCTGAATATGGTTATTGGGATCGTCGTTAATGTATTGGACGAAGAGAGGGCTGAAATAGAGCAGCAGGAAAACCCGCAGCCCAGCTTGCATGAGATCCAGGAGCAGCTTAACAGGTTGGAAGATCGCCTGGCAGGCCTGGCGCGCTGACGTCAAGATAGCCTCGTTTTGTACCTTAATTCCACAACCCAATCTTAACCTCGCAAGATTTCTGGTGACCTTTACCGAATAACCGGCAAAGAATACGCGTGAAGCCCGGGAAGCGGGGCGCTCTATTCGTTTTTTTCGAAGCTAATGGCCATAAAATTCGAATTTTATGACTTTTACTGGGACAGGCACTCCAAAACAAGAGAAAAAAGGTCGCTTTATCAAGTGCCTGTCCTCGTAATTTATGTCATTCAACTGTTCGTTAATCTTCATAAGGATTTTATGAACGAAATAACTCTACCTCGTCCTGATGCTTGGCATGTGCACCTAAGAGATGAAGAAGCACTTAAGCGTACCGTTATGAATGTATCGAGACGGTTCTTGATGCAGTAGAATCGGATTTTGTGGTAGCGGGAATGACGCTGAGATCAATATTTCTTCGCTACTTTTGAATGGCCTTACTTTTTTGAGATAGGATTTCCGATATTTCTTTGACTATTTCAATTATAGCAGGGTGTTTAATTCGACGCTCTGGAGAAATAGCATAGTAATATTCTTTTAGCTCTTCAGTTCGGCCTATTATTTTAACTTTGTATTGAGAAACAATATGATCTTCGATGAGCGTAGGGCCTGTAAATATCCCATATCCGGTTTGCCCGAATGATTTCAACAGTGCGCTGTCATCAAATTCAGCGATAATATTTGGAATTATATTGCGTTTTTCAAGCCACGAAGTAAGACGTTGCTTTACGGCTGATTTTTTCCCCTGCATTAAGAATGGCTGATTCGAAAGTGATTCTGGAAAGGCTTTGATGCATCTAGAAGCGAGGTTCTTTGATCCGAAAAAGGTCAGGCCGCTTTCGGCTAGTAAATGTGTATAAGCCTTTACATGGCTCCCAGGTTGTAAGGGTTGGTCTGTTAATATCATATCGAGTTTATTGATAGCTAAATCAGCGAGCAAACCGTCTTGATCTCCTTCGTTACAAATAAGACGTACGGAGTCCTTCATGCTTAGGGCTGGTTTCAGAAGTTGGTAGGCTAGTATTTTGGGAATGACATCAGTGATACCCACGTGAAAACTTTTCCATTGAACTGGCTGTTGGGTTTGCAGGACGTTTTTTAACTCGTCGCCCAGCTGAAAAATATCTTCCGCATAACTATAAATCATGTGTCCCATTTCTGAGAGCTCCATGGTTTTGCCTTTTCGATCGAATAGGTCGATACCAATTTGAGATTCAAAGTGCGTGATTTGCCCGCTAATGGTCTGGGGTGTCAAGTGAAGCCTTTTACTAGCCTTGGAAATGCTGCCATCCGTTGCTACCGCATAAAAATAGTAAAGATGGTTATAGTTGAGTGGGGTCATTAGTTCGTAAAACTCGAATTAAAAGTAAATAATATTCGGATATTCCGAATTATTCAACTGGGTTATAAAAGAATATGGGTATAAGGATCCAACTTACAGATAACTATGACAAATAACACATTCGTTTATTCGCTCAAACGCTATTTTCAGCATGATTCGGCTGGAGGACTGCTTTTGGTTTTCATGGCATTTTTGGCTATGTTATTGGCTAATAGCTCATTGTCTGGCTTATATGAGGGTTTTTTGGCAACGCCGGTACAGGTGAGAATCGGTGAATTGGATCTTACAAAACCATTATTGCTTTGGATCAATGATGGTTTGATGGCCATTTTTTTCTTTCTGGTTGGGCTGGAAATTAAACGTGAAGTGCTGACTGGACATTTGTCTTCACCATCTCAAATTGTTCTTCCGGCCGTTGCCGCTGTGGCTGGAATTGCAGCCCCGGCTCTTGTTTATTGGTGGTTCAATCAAGGAAATTCCATATCTGTGAAGGGTTGGGCGATACCTTCGGCTACTGATATCGCTTTTGCCTTAGGTGTATTTAGTCTCTTTGGAAGTCGTGTCCCGAACTCCCTTAAATTATTTTTGCTATCGGTGGCAATTTTCGATGATTTAGGAGCTATCCTGATTATTGCAATTTTTTATTCAAGCGAGCTGTCAGTCCTGTCGCTTTTCGTGGCAGGCACGGGCTTAATGGCGCTGTTTTTGTTAAACCGCTTTTCAGTTAGAAGTCAGGGTGCGTACATCGTCATTGGAGTCATTGTCTGGGTTGCCGTGCTTAAATCCGGAGTGCATGCCACTTTGGCTGGATTTACTGTTGCCTGGTTTATCCCCCTAAAGTTGGAAAACCAGGACGGGCATCCAATGCTGCCCCATTTGGAGTTGTCATTACAACCATGGGTTGCGTTCTCCATACTTCCACTATTTGCGTTTGCCAATGCCGGCGTATCTTTCCAGGGTCTTTCACTGGATTCATTGTTGAGCCCAATACCACTTGGTATCGCAGTAGGGCTCTTTTTTGGTAAGCAAGTGGGCATATTTGGAGCTTGCTGGTTGGCAATTAAGCTAGGATTGGCAAAGTTACCAGATAAAGCAACGTGGATGCAGTTTCACGCTGTGACAGTTTTATGTGGGATTGGCTTTACCATGAGTCTCTTTATTGGTTCTTTGGCGTTTGAAGGCCAAAGTCCTGGTTACTTGATAGATGTCAAACTGGGAGTGCTGGTTGGCTCATTGCTTTCAGCCGTTGTGGGTTCAATTCTCATTGCAATGTCTCAGCCAGAGAAAACATTTGCAGAGTAGTTACCGTGAAATATTGTATTTTTTTCCTGGTGGTGTATGTAATGTCACTCCCGGTTTTTGCTAACGAAGCGCAAACATAGCATATTTGCTTTATCGTAAGAGAGAATCAATGGCTTGTAAGCTGCCTGATCAATTATTCTTGTTGGAGTTGAACGGTAGTAGCAACAAAGCATCGGCTTAAGGTGATGTATGCTTCGAGAAATACGAAGCAAATACAGTGGATATTCGAATTAATTATTTTTAATGCTTGCGTTATTATGCTCTTTCTATACCCACCAGCAGATTGTAATACCAGCCTGGATTAGTACATATTTGTTATACGTTTAATTAAATAAGGAAACACAATGAAACGAATCATGTTATTTCTTTTGACCAACATTGCCATAATGCTTGTGTTGAGTATTACATTGAGAATTCTGGGTGTTGACAGTATTTTGGCTGAAAATAACTCAGATCTTAATATTCAGGCGCTCGTAATTCTTTCAGGCGTTATCGGGTTTGGCGGCTCATTCATTTCATTGCTGATATCCAAGTGGATGGCAAAACGCATGACCGGTGCGGTTGTAATAGAGAACCCTTCGTCGAATGTTGAAAGATGGCTATTAAGCACTGTAGAAAAACAGGCAAAGATCGTTGGGATTAAAGTGCCAGAAGTAGCTATTTTCCCTTCTCCTGCAATGAATGCTTTTGCCACTGGCGCGTCAAAAAATAACGCATTAATGGCGGTGTCTCAAGGTTTGCTGGACAACATGGCAAAGGCCGAGGTAGAAGCAGTTGTAGGACATGAAATGAGCCATATTGCCAATGGGGACATGGTGACTCTGGCATTAATTCAGGGCGTAGTTAATACCTTTGTGGTCTTTTTGTCTCGCATTGTTGGACATGTTGTTGATAGAGTGGTTTTGAAAAACGATCGAGGCTATGGCATTGGTTACTTTGCGACTGTGCTAGTGATGCAAGTTGTTTTATCTATACTTGCATCAACGATTGTGATGTATTTTTCAAGAAGGCGTGAATTTATTGCTGATACCGGAGGTGCCGATTTAGCAGGACACCAGAATATGATCAATGCACTTAAACGCTTAGGGGCAGTAGAGCCTGAAGCATTGCCGGAACAAATGGCCGCATTTGGTATTAATGATAAAAGTGCAATCTTAGCACTGTTTTCATCACACCCGCCTATCGCAGCAAGAATCCAGGCGCTGGAAGAGCGGGCTTTGAGTCGCTCTTAGAATGGGCCGCTACATATCAAACAGAACAAAAATGCTTAACTGACTTGAGCTAATGAGGGCCTTTGAATAATGACGTCCAGCGTTCCACAATGTCTGCATCAGTCAGCTCATCAAGTTCATGAGGACAAAGCTTAACCGCCAAGTGGAGGTGATTTGACATAACAGCGTAAGCACAAACATCAATGGCGAACAGAGATGATAAACTACGGATTCGATTTTCAATCCATTGCCGGCGATGCGCGTAGTTTTGGCCTGTAAGAGGATCGGTTCCACAGAGGTATTCACGTCGAAGAGCCTGCCCAGCGAAGCGTATTGGGTACACAACGGGAGACCACGTGATAGTAGGGCGTATCTGCAAGAGAAACTAATTGATTGCGAGGGCGAGTCAAATTAACTTCCTTTTGATTGATGAGGCGACGGCGGCTGCCCATAGCAACTGTGTATCGATTTGTTTGTGAAAAAGCTATTTTATCCAGTGCCTGTCCTCGCAAATTTCTTATTTGGTTGAGTATTTTACGAATGATAACACGGGGTGAAATTACTTTTTGGTTAGGGTAATAGAGTCTCGATAACGAATTGTCAAACAACTAAATCACATTCGACACGTGTATTATTAACGCGCCCCATGAGTTGCAAAATGCTATCTTATTTCCCGTACCAGATGCTTACCTTTTTATTGTATTAAACAACTTCTCGGTACGCTCGTGGAGATGAGTGGGCACTAGCTTTTGAATTAACAAAGCGTAATGAAAATTCATCAATTTTAGATAGTTTAGCAATATTATTTACAGATACAGGGAGATACTAATATGTGTAATGATCTATGCATCATGCCCCCCTGTCCAGAATTGCACGATCAGATTGATAAAACGAAGCGTGCGTTTCTTGGTGGGGACGACCTGTCGAATTACGATCAGGTCGATTTGCTGGATATGAGGACATTTGCACTAATAACGGGGCGTCCGGAAAAAACCCGATCGCAAAACTACACCCTTGAGACAGCGCCAGTAACAGGCACTCGTAAGGCTTTAGTTTTGTTGGTTGATTTTTCTGACTTTTCGGCAACTGAAACACAGACCCACTTTGAGGATCTGTTATTTTCTACCGGAACAAATAGTTTAAGGGATTATTACCAGGAGGTTTCCTACAGCCAATTGAATGTAACCGGTGAAGTAAGCGGGCATGGAACAACTAGCGGTTGGTATCGTGCCCCCCAGCAAAAAAGCTATTACACCAATAATGACTACGGGTTTGGCTCTTATCCCAATAATGCTCAAAAACTCGTTGAAGAGTTAATCGATCTCGCAGCAGATCACGTGAATTTCGCAGATTATGACAACGATGGTGATGGAAAAGTCGAATCATTAGTCGTGATTTGCGCCGGTGTGGGCGGGGAACAGTCAGGTAGTAAAAATGATTTCTGGTCACATAAATGGGGCATTAGCCCAAAGGTTGTTGATGGTGTGACCATTGATCGCTATTTTATGGCACCCGAGAACGGACGTGTTGGGGTGATGTGTCATGAGCTGGGGCACCTATTGATGGGGTGGCCAGATCTATATGATACTGACTATTCCAGTCGTGGTACCGGTCGCTGGGATTTAATGGCCGGCGGCAGCTGGAATAATGGCGGAAATACGCCTGCACACCCGACAGCCTGGTGTAAGGTCAAAGCGGGATGGATTAATCCGACCGTTATTTTCAATGCAGCGCAAACTGTAACAGTCAAACCATATAACAATAATAGAGCAGTTTATAAGCTGCCAATCAGCGGGCTTGGCAGTAAAGAGTACTACTTGGTGAGTAACCGGCAAAAGCAGGGTTTTGATTCGCACCTGCCTGGAGAAGGACTGATCATAGAGCATATTGATAATAACAAGACTAATAACACTGACGAAAACCACTACCTGGTAAACATTGAGCAATGTGATGGCTTAAGAGAACTTAATAAAAACATCAATAGTGGCAACGCTGATGACGCTTTTCCCTGTGGTAGTAAAAATGCATTTTCGAACACGACTGTTCCAAGTAGCAAGAGCTATGCTGGAGCAGATTCAAAAATATCGGTAACCGATATTACCAGGTCTGGGGATAACGTAACCGCAAAAATCAATGTCGGTGGTGCGGTTGTAAAAGAATGGAAATCCAATGTTGTGGTCAAGCGTACCTTTACGTCATATCACTCCAAAAACTGCTGGGGATATCTGGATGGTATTGGTTGGCGAAAAGTCGATCCGGTTTCTGAGGATGGTGTCACCAATGTGTTTGCGACGTTGAGTGAAGCTCTTGCAAATGGCAGGAAAGTCAGTCTGCAAATTGACAGCAATAAAATATATCAAATCTATTTAAACTAGGAGAAAGGACATGAATTTTTCAAACAAAAAAGTAACGCGCACATTCGCATCACCCCACACCAAAAATTGCTGGGGTAATATTGAATCCGTCGGCTGGCGTAAAGTTAAGCCAGATGAGCCTGACGGATGTACAAATATGTTTCTCTCGCTCTCCATCGCGAAAGCCAATGGCAGAACAGTCTCTGGAACCATTGAAGATGCAACTAACCAGATAACCATACTTTATCTAAACTAGGAGGATTACATGACACAAACCATCAATATTTATATCAGTGAATCCGGCCGAGTCGATGCGGGCTCTGGTATCAATGCGAGTGTTAGTCAACAGCCTTCACCTGAAGATAATGGATTTGATGGCGTCATCGACGACATGGGTGTACCAGCTCCTGAAATGTTCGCTGATGGGGTTGGCGATGCCATACCTTTTGATAGCGCTGATTTCGCACCAGTACCGGAGGGCGTAGGCACAGAGATGTTGTTAAGCGATTATAATCGCGAGACTGATCTCTCTGCGCCAACACCAGAAGGTGATGATGCCGCCGCCCCTTTTCCCGGCGAAGACATGGGATTTGGTCCATCGGAGATGGAAGAGATACAGTTGCCCATGCCAACATCTGAGCCAGAATCCAGCGCCAGCTTTGCTGGCATACCAGAACCGGAGGATTTCGACGAAAGTATAACAGAAGAAAAAAGCACGAGGAAAACAACTGCCCGTAAACCCAGAAAGACTGACTAAGTTTGCAAACAAAAACACAGGGAGTTCCAGCTCCCTGTGTTTTTTCAGCATCGCTGATAATACTGACATCTGAACTTAATAAATATTTCTTCCGTACCCTGCAATAAAGGCAATCAATATGAGTGGTGTGATGGCGGCTCCAAATGAATCCACGGTAAAAGGAGTGGTTACCGACATTGAATGGTCCGGATCGCCTGAGGACAAATTGACAGTGGTGATCAGGGTTGCAGAGTATTCACCTATCTCGGGCCCGTGTTTTTTAGAAAAAGATCAACTTATTACCGGTTTTTTCTATACCATTTCTCTGGATTTTGAAGTCGGTGATACTATTTCTGCGAATGTCGAATATATCGGCGGGCCGCATAAAGGTATATACAAACTCTTACAACACGAAGTGTAAGCAGCTCGTCTGGTTCAGGTTTCAACGCCTCTTAAGCCCCTCTTAAGGACATATATGGACACTCCATAAAGAAACCAGAAAACTGGGACAGGCGCTCTAAATTCCCATGATTTTAAGCTAACAATGCAAATATTGTAGCAATCTGCTACAATGTAAAATCAATTGCAACCATCGCTGGGGCTTAGACATGGCAAAAGCAGCATCTCCAATCCGCTTGCAGGCAGAATTGATGCAAGTGGCTGAATCTACGGCAAAACGCTTTCATCGCAGTACGGCAGAGCAGATCGAATATTGGGCTGATCTCGGTCGCACAGTATCGTCAACCTTAGACCCGGATGTATTGCTATCAGTAACGTCTGGGCTGGCCGTGATAAAGACTGAGCCAGTTATTAGCTCACCCGTTGAGGCGGATAGTGTTTTTCAAGCACTTGAAAATGATAGAAATGCCGGTGTGTTGAGCAGCACAGTCACAAATAGTGCCATGCGTTATCAGGTATCAACAAGCCACCCCGGCTATCTGGAAAAAATTGACCCAGATGGCCAGATTACGACAGGGCAGTTTGAAAATGGGCAGTTTATTGAGCTTAAAGGTATTTGATTCTTGAAAAAGGATAAGCAGCTCTGGGTTCTTGCGGGGGGCAATGGTGCTGGGAAAACCACCTTTTATAAAACACGGCTTGAACCCCTTGGTTTACCTTTTATTAATGCCGATATTCTAGCAAAACAGCTTTACCCTGAGCAGCCAGAAGAAAATAGCTACGAAGCCGCTAAAATTGCAGAGACGATGAGGAAGCAATTATTACAGGAAGGGCGTTCATTTTGTTTTGAAACTGTTTTTTCACACCCTTCAAAAATTGATTTTATCGCCCAGGCAAAATCCTTAGGGTATGAGGTTGTACTGGTTCTTGTTCATCTGGATAACACCTCGCTTAATCAGGCGCGTGTTTCGCAACGTGTAAGTGAAGGTGGGCATCATGTACCCGAAGATAAAGTAACTAGCAGAATCCCCAGAGTTTTACAGAATGTTAAACAAGCCTTGCCATTGTGTGATCAATGTTACTTGTTAGATAACTCACGCCTGGACAACCCTTTTCAACAAATCGCAGTAATTCGCAATGGACAGATAATATTGAAAGTCCCTTCTTTGCCCCAGTGGACGAAAGATTTGTTGGCAGATTATCTGGATTAAAAAACAATACTGTTTAACCTAGAAACCGGCCCGGCTGATTATAAGGTTTTCATCCCAGGGCAAAGCCTGCATAAATCAAAGAACTGCCCCTATGTCTTTTAGTAAGATGAGGCCTGCTTGTGGGAAGATAATTTACGATTGATAACCGGTTAAATAGACCATATACCAAGTCTAGTTGCTTGTACTTAAAGACTATTTACTATTTACTGGGACAGGCACTCCAAAAAAGATAAAACGCTGCATTATCATGTGCCTGTCCTCGCAAATTTCTGTGCAAGCCCTCATATGTTCGTATTATCTAAAAATATCGACATAAGCTAATTATTTGAACATATAGGTATAATAAACAAATGAGCTGGCACCCCGAAAAACCTTACGGCAGAAAGCTGGGGTAGACGCTCTAGATCCTTAGTTTATTTCTAGATAAGCAGCCTAATCTCATGAAAACTATATAAATATATCTAATTTATTGCAGCATGAACGCATGAATTATAAATAAAAATAAACGGGGGTAAGTTTATAATTCGCTGAATTTAAGAAGGCATTTTGTTGAATCTAATCTCAGATGAACATGAATGATGTAACAAATTCTTGAATATGGGTTTTAGTACTGTTGCATGCAAGTTGTATATTGATCAGCTTCATTGTAGTATTCTTGGCGCTGTACAAAATACAACCCGTAAATTTTTAATATAGATACGATTCAGTACTGAAATCAAAAACAGGTTTTTACTATGTGTTTTATTTACTAATATTTTACGACTAAGGCGGATAATACATCGAGGGCCGAACCTGGATAAGATTCAGAACAATAGCTTAGGCTGAAAGGGATAAACTAACAAGGTGATTATGTGTTAACGAATTCAACCAGAAAAAAAGAAAATAAAAGATTAGTAGAGCGGTTTTTAGGGCTAATTTCGGAGATGATTGCTGGCCGTCAATTTTTATTGGACATGCTACCGAAGGGTTCGATAGGGGCTGAAATAGGCGTCCATTTTGGAGATTTCTCTCAAAGAATAATAAAATCCGTCTCGCCAAAGGAGCTTCATCTTATTGATCCCTGGGAACATCAAACCTCAAGTACTTACGAAAAATCATGGTATGGAGGTTTAGTTAAAGGTGGTCAGGCTGAGATGGATGAACGTTATGAAAGTATTTTTAGGCGGTTTGATCGCAGCATACGCGATGAGCAGGTGAAAGTTCACCGTGGATATTCCTCAAACATACTTCAACAATTCCCGGATGAGCACCTTGACTGGGTCTACATTGATGGAAATCATCTATATGATTTCGTCAAGGAAGATTTAGAGTTATCCCTCCAAAAAGTTAAACCTGGTGGGTACATAACCGGGGATGACTACATGAATGCCGGATGGTGGGAAGGTGGAGTTAAAAAGGCGGCGGATGAGTTTGCAAAGAACCCAGCTGTCCAGTTAATTGAATTACGTAATAGACAGTTTATATTCCGAAAGAAGGCTTGATTGTAATGGGGTATTAGAGTCGTAGTGACATTGATCAACTCAATGAATGAATTTCCTGGATCAATCTCGACTTAATCTGACATACCCATTACAAATAATAGCATGATGTTTATTTCTAGTATTAATTAATGATTAATAGTGAATGTCTTTCGTGGCGCCGCTCATTTATTAATGGTTTGATTTAAATGACAAATCGGCGAATTTCTTCAATTGTATCATTAGTAACCTCGTCATTTTTGAAAGACTGTTTGACCGGCACGGCCAAACCACGTTGCACTGCAGGTCGTGCATCTATGTAGGCGATCCAACGTTGTAAGTGAGGTAGTCCATCAACGCTAACACCACTCCATTCATGGGTCCGTGCCCAGGCATAGTTCGCTATATCTGCAATGGAATAATCTCCAGCGAGGTATTCATGTTGCTCAAGACGAGTGTTAAGTACTTCCAGTAATCGCCGACTTTCATTTTGATAACGTTCAATGGCATATTCAATTTTTTGCTCAGCGTAGCGATAGAATACGTTCGCTTGCCCCATCATTGGCCCAAGCCCCCCCATCTGAAACATTAGCCA
>Ga0209345_10006127_pt1 | contig 10974 bp, 5 predicted proteins | sample Cruoilmetagenom7_FD_187294 | JGI IMG/M metagenome (GOLD analysis project Ga0209345, IMG submission 187294) | Oil polluted marine microbial communities from Coal Oil Point, Santa Barbara, California, USA - Sample 7 (SPAdes) (version 2) | ecosystem: Environmental > Aquatic > Marine > Oil seeps ...
CGAGCGGATCGACGATCTGCACGCCCGCCAGAACCCGACCCGTAAATCGACCATCCTCGAGGATGGCGAGGTCAAGATGGGCGAGTTGTCGTTCATCATGGCCAAAAAGGTAAACGGCGTCTCGGCACTGCACACCGACTTGGTGAAATCCACGGTCTTTGCGGATCTGCATGAACTGCACCCCGATCGCATCATCAACCAGACCAACGGCATTACCCCGCGCCGCTGGCTCAAAGGGTCGAACCCGCGCCTTTCGACGCTGATCACCGACACGATTGGCTCGGGCTGGGAGGATAACCTTGAGCGTCTGTCAGAGCTGGAACCCGCAATTGAAACCCGCACCTTCCGCGATGCATTTGCCGACGTCAAAGCCCGCAACAAGGCCGATCTGGCCGAGTGGATCGGGTCGGATATCGGCGTCAACATCAACCCGGCGGCAATGTTCGACGTGCAGGTCAAGCGCTTTCACGAGTACAAGCGCCAGCACCTGAACATTCTGGAGACCATCGCCCTGTGGCAGGAAATCCGCGCCAATCCGACTGCGAACTGGGCCCCTCGGGTCAAGATTTTCGGCGGCAAGGCAGCGCCCGGCTATGTCATGGCCAAGGAAATCATCCACCTTATCAACAACGTGGCCCGCGTCATTAATGCCGACAAGGTCACCCGTGATCTGCTGACGGTGGTGTATCCGCCCAACTACAACGTGACGATGGCTGAACGCCTGATCCCGGCCTCTGACCTGAGCGAGCAAATCTCGACGGCGGGCAAGGAAGCCTCGGGCACCGGCAACATGAAGTTCAGCCTGAACGGTGCGCTAACCGTCGGCACATTGGACGGCGCGAACGTCGAAATCCGCGAGTTGGTCGGGCCGGAGAACTTCTTCCTCTTTGGCATGACCGCCGATGAAGTCGTCGAGGTGCGCAAGAACCCGGACCATATGGCCGATGCGATTGCCAAAAGCAGCCGCCTGACGGGTGCCATCGAGCAAATCGAAAACGGTGTGTTCTCGCATGGGGACAAGACAACCTACGAGGCCCTGATCAATAACCTGCGCACGCATGATTACTTCACCGTCTGCGCCGATTTCGACAGCTACTGGGATGCCCAGCGTCAGGTTGATGCTGCTTGGGGTGATCAGGATCACTGGACCCGCATGGCCGCGTTGAATACCGCCCGCAGCGGGTGGCTCAGCAGCGACCGGACGATCAAGAGCTATATGAGCGAGATCTGGGACATCAAACCCATGATCTAAGCGCTGATAGGGGTTCCATTCCTTATTGCCTTTCGCTCGGGACTACGCCAAAAAAACGGCCATGACCCGAGCGAAAACACAACCCGACTTCACCGTGACCCAAAACGACATGGACGCCATTCTGAGCGGCCATGTCGTTGACCCTTTTTCAGTCTTCGGTCCCAGGCATCGGGGCCAAACCGGGCATCTCGTTGCCTTTGACCCGAATGCAACCGCCATGACCGCCGTCACCACCAAGGGTGATATCGCTCTGGATGCCTTGGGCAACGGCGTCTTTGCCGGCGATATCGGACGGCTGCGCAAGTACCAGTTGCGCGGAACCGACGGCCAGCGCGACTGGCTTTGCCAGGACCCCTACTGCTTTGGCCCGGTGCTGGGTGAATTAGACATCTATCTGATTGGCGAGGGAACGCACCGTCGTCTGTGGCAAGCCCTGGGTGCCCATGCGATGACCCATCAGGGCGCCGAGGGTGTGCATTTTGCGGTTTGGGCGCCGAACGCGCGGCGCGTTTCGGTTGTTGGCGAATTCAATGCCTTGGATGGCCGCCGTGCGCCGATGCGCAACCGTGGTGCCGGCGTCTGGGAGATATTCCTGCCCGGTGTGACGCAGGGCGAGGCCTACAAATACGAGATCCTGCCGCAAAACGGCGCCCCGCTGATCAAGGCCGATCCGATGGCTTTCGGGGCAGAACTGCCACCGAAACAAGCCTCGGTTGTCCGCCCGCTGACCGGCTACGGCTGGCAAGATACCGCATGGATGAACGGTCGCGCAGCCCAAAACAACCGCCACGCGCCAATCTCGGTTTACGAGGCCCATCTGGGCAGCTGGCGGTATCGCGGCGGGCGCTCTATGACATATCGCGAGGCTGCCATCGAGCTGGTCGATTATGCGCATGACATGGGCTTTACGCATATCGAATTGATGCCGCTGACCGAATACCCGTTCGGCGGGTCGTGGGGGTACCAACCGACCGGCCTTTATGCGCCCACTTCGCGCCACGGCACACCGGATGATTTCCGGGCGTTTGTCGATGCCGCACATGCCAAAGGCCTCGGCGTCTTGATGGATTGGGTGCCCGCGCATTTCCCCTCAGACGCGCATGGCCTGGCGCAATTCGACGGCACCGCTTTGTATGAACACGCCGACCCGCGGGAAGGGTTCCACCCGGATTGGAACACCCTGATCTATAATTTCGGCCGCAACGAAGTGCGTAACTTCCTGTCGGCGAACGCGGTTTACTGGCTGCGCGAATTCCATCTCGACGGGCTGCGCGTCGATGCCGTCGCCTCAATGCTCTACCGCGATTATTCGCGCGCGGCGGGCGAATGGGTTCCCAACCACGAAGGCGGCCGCGAAAACTTCGAGGCGATCGATTTCCTCAAGGATATGAACACCCAAGCCTATGGCGATGGCCCCGACGGCCTGATGACCGTGGCCGAAGAAAGCACCGCATGGCCCGGGGTGACTACCCCCGTGAATGCCGGCGGTCTGGGCTTTGGATTCAAATGGAACATGGGGTGGATGAACGACACCCTGCGTTTCATGGAAAAGGACCCGATCCATCGCCGCAATCACCATGATCTGCTGACCTTCGGCTTGGCATACGGGTTCTCGGAAAACTATGTGCTGCCGATCAGCCACGACGAGGTGGTCCACGGCAAGGGCAGCATGCTGCAAAAAATGCCCGGCGACCACGCCGCGAAACTGGCCAACCTGCGGGCATACTACGGCTTTATGTGGGGCCATCCCGGCAAAAAGCTGTTGTTCATGGGCTGCGAATTCGGTCAGGGGCATGAATGGGACCACGACGCCGAACTTGACTGGGGCGTATTGAATGTCCCCGGACATGCCGGGCTGCAACGACTGGTGCGCGACCTGAATACGTTGCTGCGGGCGACCCCGGCACTGCATGCGCGTGACGCCGACGCAGAGGCCTTTACCTGGATCGATCAACAAGCCCGCGCCGAAAGCGTGCTGTCATGGCTCAGGCTTGGCAATGACGGCCAGCCACCGGTTGCTGTGATCTCGAACTTTACTCCGGTCGAGCGCCGTTGGCGCCTGGGGTTACCGCATGGCGGCACTTGGCACGAGGCGCTGAATTCTGACGCGGATATCTACGGTGGCGGCAACCGCGGTAACTTGGGCGCGGTGATCGCCGACAACACCGCACAAAGCGGCCAGCCCTTCAGCGCCGAGATTGTCTTACCCCCCCTATCCACGCTATTCTTCGTCCCGGAGGAATTCTGATGACCACGCCGACCAACCGCCTCAGCAACCGCGCGATGGCCTTCATTCTGGCGGGTGGGCGAGGATCGCGACTGCGAGAGCTGACCGACAACCGTGCCAAACCCGCTGTCTACTTTGGCGGCAAAGCGCGGATCATTGATTTTGCACTGTCGAACGCCTTGAACTCGGGTATCCGCAAAATGGCTGTTGCGACGCAGTACAAAGCGCACTCGCTGATCCGTCATTGCCAGCGCGGCTGGAACTTCTTTCGCGCAGAACGCAACGAATACCTCGATATTCTGCCCGCTTCGCAGCGTGTCTCTGAAACCGGCTGGTACCAGGGTACCGCCGATGCCGTGTTCCAGAATATCGACATCATCGACAGCTATGATATTGATTACGTTGTAATCCTTGCTGGTGACCATATCTACAAAATGGACTACGAGGTCATGCTGCGCGAGCATGTCGAGAATAATGCCGACGTCACCGTTGGCTGCCTGACCGTTGACCGTGCCGAGGCTTCGGCCTTTGGCGTGATGCGAGTCGACCACTCGGGGCGTATCACCGACTTTGTTGAAAAGCCGGACAACCCGCCAACCATGCCCGATGATCCAACCAAGTCTTTGGCGTCGATGGGCATCTATGTGTTCCGCTGGAAGTTCTTGCGGCAACTGTTGATGGATGACGCCAACGACACGTCATCAAGCCGTGATTTCGGCGGGGATATCATTCCAACCGTGGTCAACAACGGCAAGGCGATGGCCCATAAGTTCGAAGACAGCTGCGTACGCCATGTTCCGGACGCCGCTGCGTATTGGCGCGATGTCGGCACCGTGGACGCTTTCTGGAAGGCGAACATCGACCTGACAGATTTCGACCCCGAACTGGACCTTTGGCAACGCGAATGGCCGATCTGGACCTATTCCGAAAGCGTGCCACCAGCAAAATTCATCCACAACGAAGAGTCTCGGCGTGGCGTTGCCTTGTCGTCGCTGATCTCTGGTGGCTGTATTATTTCCGGAACTGAGGTGCGAAACTCGCTGTTGTTCACCGGCGTACACTCCAATTCCTATTCAACACTGGACCGCGCCGTGGTCTTGCCGCATGTGAATATCAGCCGTCATGCGCAACTTTCGAACGTGGTGATTGATAGCGGTGTGACCATCCCCGAGGGTCTGGTCGTCGGCGAAGATCCCGAGGAAGACAAAAAGTGGTTCCGCGTCAGCGAAGGCGGCGTGACTTTGATCACCAAGGCGATGCTCATGCGACGCGCGGATACCCTGTGACGGTGGCGGCACCTCAGGGGCGTGCGATCCTTGCGGTAGCGTCCGAATGCGCGCCCTTGGTCAAAACCGGCGGCTTGGCTGATGTGGTCGGGGCTCTGCCCGCCGCTTTGCAGACCCAAGGCTGGGCAATCCGCACGCTGATTCCCGGCTACCGTACAGTTCTGGCGGCGGCGAAACGCCCGAAAACTGTGCTGACACTGCCCGATCTCTTGGGCACCAAAGCACGGATTTTGGCGGTCAAAGTCGCCGGCCTCGATCTGTTGATCCTCGATGCGCCGGACTTGTTTGACCGTGACGGCTCGCCCTATCTGGATGCCACCGGCGATGACTGGCCGGACAATGATCTGCGCTTTGCCGCATTGTGCAAAGCAGCGGCCCTGATTGCTGCCGATGGTGTGCAAGGCTGGGTGCCCGATCTGCTCCATTTGCATGACTGGCAAGCTGGATTGACGCCGGTTTACATGGCCGAAGCAGGCGCAGAACAACCCACATTACTGACCATCCATAACATCGCCTTCCATGGCCTAACGCCCTATAATCGGTTGAAAAAATTAGACCTTCCGATGTCAGGCTTTACGCTGGACGGGTTTGAATACTACAGCCACATCTCGGCGCTCAAGGCGGGCCTGACGCAAGCCACCGCTCTGACCACTGTCAGCCCCACCTATGCCCATGAGCTGATGACGCCGGAGTTCGGCATGGGTCTGGAGGGCGTTCTGAAAGCACGGGCGCATAAATTGACCGGCGTTCTGAACGGGATTGACACCCAGACATGGGATCCGGTCAAGGATCCCGCGATCAAACGCTTTTCCGCCCCGGGTGGCAAAGCCGCCAACCTGCGCGCCCTGCGGGCCGAGTTCGGTCTGGTCAAATCTGATGGGCCGCTGTGTGCTGTCGTATCGCGCCTGACCGATCAAAAAGGGCTGGATCTGCTGTTACAGGCCTTGCCCGTGTTGCTTGAGCGCGGCGGCCAGATCGCGTTGCTCGGCTCTGGCGACCGCACCCTCGAGAACGCATGGCTCAATGCCGCCGCCGCCCATCCGGGGCACGTCGGCGTGCGCATCGGCTATGACGAGGCCCTGTCTCATCGCATATACGCCGGTGCCGATGCCGTGCTGGTGCCATCGCGCTTCGAGCCCTGCGGCCTCACGCAACTCTACGCCTTGCGCTATGGCGCTTTGCCCGTGGTTGCCCGCACTGGCGGCCTGGCCGATACCGTAATTCACGCCAATGCCGCCGCAATTGCCGCCGGCTGCGCCACGGGCCTTGCCCATAGCGCGAATTCCGTGGCCGCATTGGAAAATGCACTGACCGAACTCTGCACCCTTTGGCGACACAAGCCAACTTACGCGCGCTTGCAACGCAACGCCATGAAACATCCGGTCGGCTGGGAGGCCAGCGCACCGCTTTACGCGGCACTCTATGCCGGGCTGGTTGACACCTGCGAGGACCTTTCATGAATATCACGATGGAGCGCGGGCGGCATCACCGCATCGGCGCGACTTTTGACGGCGACGGCGTCAACTTCGCCATTTTCTCGGAACACGCAACGGCCGTGGAGCTGTGCCTGTTCTCGCCCGACGGGATGCGCGAAACGCACCGTATGTTCCTGCCCGAGCGTACCGGCTGGGTCTGGCATGGCCGCGTTCCGGGACTGTGCCCCGGCCAGCTATACGGCTACCGCGTGCATGGCCCCTACGAGCCAGAAGATGGGCACCGCTTTAACCCCAACAAACTGGTCCTCGACCCCTACGCCAAGCGCATCACCGGCCATCCAAAATGGTCGGACGCTTTGTTTGGCTACAACACCGGTGCCAAAACGTTGGACCTGACCTATAGCACCCGCGATTCCGCGCGGTTCATGCCCAAATGCGTCGTCGAGGATACCAGCTTTTATTGGGGCAACGACCGCCCGCCCGCTTTTACCGCCAACGAGTCGATCATCTATGAGGCGCATGTCAAAAGCCTGACGCACAAGATGGATTGCCCGAACCCCGGAACCTTCCTTGGCATGGCCTCGGACGCGGCGATCGACCATATGGTCGACCTCGGGATCACGGCAGTCGAACTGCTGCCGGTGCAATCCTTTCTGACCGACCGTTGGCTGGTGGAAAAGAAGCTGACGAATTACTGGGGCTATCAGACGCTGGGTTTCTTTGCGCCGGAACCCAAATACATGGCCCACGGCCAGATCAACGAATTCCAACATATGGTCGCCCGCCTGCATACCGCTGGGATCGAGGTGATCCTTGATGTGGTGTATAACCACACCTGCGAGGGCAGCGAGCTTGGGCCGACCCTGTCGTTCAAAGGCATTGATAACAAAAGCTATTACCGCCTTGCCCCCTATCCGCGCCACTACATCAATGACACCGGCTGCGGCAACACGCTGAACCTGGATCACCCGATGGTCTTGCGCATGGTGATGGACAGCCTGCGCTATTGGGTCGAGGTCATGCATGTTGACGGCTTCCGCTTTGATCTGGCGTCGACACTGGCCCGCGACGACGACGGCTTCCAATCGAATGCCGCGTTCTTTTCCGCCATTCGCCAGGATCCTGTCTTGAGCCGTGTAAAGCTGATCGCCGAGCCGTGGGACATCGGCCCCGGCGGCTACCAGCTGGGCGCATTCCCGCATCCGTTCATGGAATGGAACGACAAATACCGCGACGGTGTGCGACGGTTCTGGCGTCGTGACCACCGCCCGGCCCCCGAATTGGCGGCGCGGATCACTGGATCGGCCATTCAGTTCGACCACTCGGGACGCGGGGCGACCAGCAGCATCAACTTCATCAGCGCCCACGACGGGTTCAACCTGATGGATATGGTCAGCTACGCGCAAAAGAATAACATCGCCAATGGCGAGGGCAACCGCGACGGGCATTCCGAGAATTACTCGGATAACATGGGCGTTGATGGCCCCACCGATGACGTGCAGGTCAATGAAATGCGCGGCCTGCGCCGGCGCAACATGATGGCCACATTGCTGCTCAGTCAGGGTACGCCGATGATCCTGTCCGGTGACGAGATCGGGCATACACAACAGGGCAACAACAATGCCTATTGTCAGGACAGCGACATCTCGTGGCTCGATTGGGCCAAGGCTGACACCGATATGCTGGCCTTTACCAAACGTCTGATTGCGTTCCGTAAAAACCACCCGATCCTGCGGCAAAAGCTGTTCTTGCACTCTAAGGCGCGCACCTCGGACGGCAAATCCGATGTGCTGTGGTGGCATCCCGAGGGCCGTCGCATGACCGCCAATGATTGGGAGGATCCGGCGCTCAGTTTCGTCTGCGTGGAAATGCGCACGGCCAGTGGTACACCCGCCTATGCCGACCTCGAATATGCGCTGTTTCTGGTCTTCAATGCCGGTGGCACCCAAGAGATCACCCTGCCGCCCGCACCCGAAGGCCAAATCTGGTCGCGCCGCATCAACACCTATGCGCCCGACGCGCCGAACGAACGCATGGCCTTTGGCAAAATGTCGGTGCCCGCGCATTCCGTGTCTGCCTTGGTTCTGGAAGACGATCAATGACGCAACTCGACGAGCTTTGCCGCCGCGTGGGTTTGACTTGGGTCTACCGCGACGGTGCGGGCGTGATGCAGGAAGCGCCCGAGGAAAGTCGCCGTGCGGTGCTGGCGGCCTTGGGCCATGGTAACCCCCACGCGGCACTGCCCGCCCATTTGCGCCAATCCACCAGCCTTGCGGTCACCGCAGGACAGCCCAAGGATTGGGGCGCGGGCCCGTGGGTTTTGACAACTGAGGCCGGTGAGGAAATCCGTGGCGAAGGGCCTCTGCCCGCCCTGCCCGTAGGTTACCACCGCATCGCGCATAATGGCTGGACGGTGTATCTGTTAGCCGCCCCCGACCGCCTGCCCGCCCCTCCACGCCGCTGGGGGGTAACCCTGCCGCTGTTTTCCCTGTGGGAGGGCACGCAATCGGGCTTTGGCACCTATGCGCAACTGGGCGACCTTGCCAGCGGCCTCGCCGCCAAAGGGGCCGCATTTGTCGGCATCAACCCGATCCATGCGGGCTTTCCGGCTGATACGGGCAACTATAGCCCCTATGCCCCGTCGCACCGGCGGCGTTTGAATACGCTGCACATTGAGACCGGCCACCCAATGCCCGAAACCGGCGATTTGATCGACTATACCGCGTCGATCCGCGCCAAACGCGCCGCGCTCGAAGAGGCATTTTCCAACTTCAAAGGCGATCCGGATTTCGAGGCATGGCGCGGCGACGGCGGCGCGGCTCTCGAGTTGTTCGTCACCTATCAGGCCTTGTCCGAAGCTTACGGTGCCTATTGGATGGCGTGGCCCGCCGATTACCAAGACCCGGACAGCCCGCAAGTGCGCAACTTTGCCCGCGAACGCCAACAACGCCTGCGATTTCATGCTTGGGCGCAATGGATGGCGGAAAGCCAGCTACACGGGGCCAACGCACGCGCCAAGACGGCGGGCATGGCGTTCGGCCTCTACCTCGACATTGCCGTCGGCACCCATCCCTCGGGCGCTGAGACATGGGCCGAGCGGGGGCTCTTTGCCCAAGGCGTCAGCCTTGGTGCGCCGCCAGATCTGCTGGGGCCATCCGGCCAACGCTGGGGCCTCGCACCCATGCGCCCCGATGTTCTGCGCGCCACGGGGTATGCGGCCTTCGCACAAACCCTGCGCCAACAACTCAAGTTCTGCGGCTTATTGCGCATTGACCATATCCTTGGGTTGGAGCGCAGCTTTTGGTTACCCGACAACTTGCCCGGCCTCTATGTCACCATGCCGCGCGACGAGTTGCTTGCGGTCTTGCGCATTGAGGCCAGTCGCGCCGGTGCCTCGGTCATCGGCGAAGACCTTGGCACGATCCCTGACGGGCTGCGCGATGCACTGGGGGCCTCGGGCGTTATGGGCTGCCGCGTCGCGATGTTCGAGCGTGACTGGGAAGGCACCGGCGATTTCCTGCCGCCGGACGCCTATACCCCCACCGCGCTGGCAAGTTGGGGAACACATGACCTGCCGACTTGGGCAGGGTGGCGCCAAGGCCGCGATATCGACTGGCGTGTGCAACTGGGCGAGATTGCCGATGAGGCCACAGCCCGCCGCGAACGCGCCACCGAAGTCGCCGGTTTCGACGCCGCTGCCGGTGGCTCGGACATGACCACGATGCACGCCTTTCTGGCGCACAGTGCATCGGCACTGGTTGCCGTTCAGGCCGAGGATCTGGCCCTTGCGGTCGAACAAGCCAACCTGCCCGGAACCGTCTATGAGCACCCGAATTGGTGCCGCAGACTGCCAATTCCCATTTCAGGCCTCATTTCCGCCCAATCTTTAGGCGACACAGCCGCAATCATGGCTGACGCTGGAAGAAACGGATCATAAAATGCCCCATCATCACATCGACACCCAACCCATTGCCGGACAGAAACCGGGCACCTCGGGCCTGCGCAAAAAGACCCGTGTCTTCATGGAACCCGGCTATCTTGAGAATTTTGTGCAAAGCATCTGGAACGGGATTGGCGGCATCAAGGGCCGCACGCTGGTCGTCGGCGGTGATGGTCGCTATTTCAATGACCGCGCAATCCAGACGATCCTGAAGATGGCCGCCGCCTCGGGCGCTGTGCGGGTGATCGTCGGACAAAACGGGTTGTTGTCCACACCCGCCGCGTCGAACCTGATCCGCGTGCGCAGGGCTGATGGCGGCGTGATCCTGTCGGCCAGCCACAATCCCGGCGGAGCGGATGAGGACTTTGGCATCAAGTACAATACCGGCAACGGTGGCCCCGCGCCCGAAGGCGTCACAGACGCAATCTTTGCCGCGACGCAAACGCTGGATCACTACCTGATCAGCGATGACGCCGATATCGACTTGGGCACGCTGGGTGTGACAAACCTCGGCGAAATGGCTGTCGAAATCGTTGATCCCGTCACCGAATACGCGGACTTGATGGGGCAATTATTCGACTTTGATGCGATCCGCGCCTTGTTCACCAGTGGCTACCGCATTTGCTTTGACGCGATGCACGCCATCACCGGCCCCTACGCTGTTGAAATCCTGGAACGCCAGCTGGGCGCACCGGCCGGTAGTGTCGCCAACGCCACCCCCTTGCCCGACTTTGGCGGCGGACATCCAGACCCGAACCCCGTGTGGGCCAAAGAGCTGATGGATACGATGTACGGCGCGGATGCGCCTGATTTCGGCGCAGCCTCGGATGGCG
>Ga0209345_10006128_pt1 | contig 10973 bp, 11 predicted proteins | sample Cruoilmetagenom7_FD_187294 | JGI IMG/M metagenome (GOLD analysis project Ga0209345, IMG submission 187294) | Oil polluted marine microbial communities from Coal Oil Point, Santa Barbara, California, USA - Sample 7 (SPAdes) (version 2) | ecosystem: Environmental > Aquatic > Marine > Oil seeps ...
GTTTTAGGGCTTTTCATATCCACAGACAGTCGTTATAGGGCAAGCATAACCGCTTGAGGGTGAGTAGCTCAGTTGGTTAGAGCCGCCGGCTCATAACCGGCTGGTCGGGGGTTCAAGTCCCTCCTCACCCACCACACACCCTGCCGTTTTTCCCTCCAACCCATGCTTAGTGATAAAGCTCCGAAGTAACGGGGGCTTAGCGGGATATGTGGCCGACAGAGACGCTGTGAGAGACCAAATATACTGGCTTTTAAGGTTAATTACCCGACCAGTCTCAAACCCGGAATTTTAGCGCCAACGGAATTGATGGGGCGTTTTCGGTGAGCAACAGATTCGTGAGTGGGTTAGGCACCGAAGCCAAGAAACTGTCGTTGTTCACTCCAGTTCGTAGGCAGATGTGCAGTTTTACGCCGTAAGCTATCTTTGGTCATATCAACGGGCTGCTGACCAGATATGATATCGGATATGATAGAGGGTGCTAAAAACGCTAACGGCAGGGCTCTACTAACGTCACCTTTATCCATATTCTCAAGGGCGGCAATGTCATTGATAGATTTATGCGCCCCGGTTTTCAGGCCATCATACCAACTGCGTGCTTTTGCGATGATCAGTATCAGTTCTTTATCAGGTTCTCCAAGTACTTGGCCACCAATAACGAGCTTGCTCTCTATGCCTCTGCGTTTCTGTTGCAATGTATATTCCAGTTTGATGACCCCCTCTTTCTTTGTCTCTGATAATAAGGGCTGGCATCTGATTGTCAGAACCAACTTGTCGGTATGAACTTCGATACGTTCAACAATATCCAATATTGTTGCCCGGACTGTTTCTACAGTGTCCTTATTGTTAATCTGGGCAATTACAGCTTCTGCTGACGTCGTGACCTTTGATACAATCGTGGGCGATGGAGTTAGGAGTGGCAGCAGCTTAAGCAGGTTCGGTGTAGGCATTGTCAGAGGAAAGTAAGTAGTTTGCAAAGTTTTATTTTTGCATGAATTTAAGTTGCAATTTGTCTCCACTCAGCTAGCGCCAAATCTCGATATTTCTTGAAATTTTCTCTGCGGTTTAAGTGTCGTTCATGGTAAAAGTGGTTGTGAAATTGTGCGTGGATAGATACGAATTTTTGGAGTGATTTCTCGGCTCTGAATTTATTCATTGCTCGTTCTCGTCGCCTAAATGGTTGATGCGAATTCTCTGCCTGATTGTTGTGATGTTTGGTCGTATCTTGTCTATTTTGGTTTCCTAGCTGTCGCATTGCAGCTTTGTATGACCTTAATTTATCTGTAATTATCACCTGTGATGGGCCGTGCCGCTTCATGGTTTTACGGAGGAATTTCAGGGCTGCTTGACGGTTTCGCCTCTTGGTGACGTAAGTTTCCAACACCTCACCTTCCTGATTCACCGCTCGCCACAAATAGTGAAGTTCGCCATTAATTTTGACGAATACCTCATCCAAATGCCATTTCCAATGTGTATATTGGCGGTAATTGTTAACTCGCTTCTTGCGTATATCAGAGGCGAATACTGGCCCAAATTTATTCCACCAAGCTCTCACTGTCTCGTAGCTGATATCTATACTGCGTTCGTGTAGCAAATCTTCGACGTTTCGCAAAGATAATGGACAACGAACATACATTAAAACCGCAAGGCGGATAATTTCAGGCGAAGTTTTATGGTATTTGAATAAATTGCTCATGACAAATGTCTAAATGTCAGCTATTTATCAAGTATGAACTTTCCTCTGACAATGCCACCGAGACGAGGCTCAATATAATAAAGAGCCGGGCTACACTACCGCTTCCTTTGCTAAGGAAGTCCAGTCATTTGTGAGAGTTTTTAGCTGCAAACCTTATGTCCGCTATTGCGACAGAAGTGGACATTAGAGCTCGATTAAATTCTTGGCTAATTGCTTATGAAAATTAACAATTGCTGGCTCAAAATGCCCGAATGTAAACGCCTTATTGGCCTCAGAGGGAAGGCTGCGCTGTATGCCAGTGACCATGGAAATGTCTTCTTGCTGGCCTGTCTCGTTGACAAAGGCAATGTCATGCTTGGCAGCCTTTGTGGCCGCGTCCTGGTCCGCCTTCTCTGTTGATTTTGTCATGTGATAGCTCGTAATTTTCGTTTGACTAACGCTCACCGGCTCTATGATCCCAAGGGTCAGGTGATGCGAGAGTTCGGCCAATATCACATTGGGGAACATATGTGTCACATATGTGAGTTTATCAGAGACATCATAGTCCTGCGGAGCAACGCCTGCGAGTTGTTCAATCCGCCTGAACGGAAATGTAACACGTGCATGCGGCCCGCAAAATTCAATCACATTTAAATTGTCATATCCGAAGGGAAAGAACGTGTTTTTATGGGCAGGTTTGATATGGTAGCCTTCAAGGAAACTTTCGAGGTGAAGCTTCCAATTCGCCTCAACAATCATCTCTGACTCGCTAAAAATAATCTGATCATCTTTTAATATTTGGGGCAGCCCCTTTAGCATTTCATACGCCGCAGTTTGGTCATCACTTGGATCTTGTTGAACAACAAAGATAATGCCGTTTTTTTCTATTACTGTGACTTCTGCGAGGCCATTCGCGAGCTTATCTATATTCGGGAAACCATCTTCGTGTGGAACGCCTAACAACGCACCGTCCAAACCATAGGACCAACCATGATAAGGACATATAAATGCGCCTGCGCATCCTTTTCCCGCAACCAATTCAGCTCCGCGATGGCGGCAGGCATTTTTAAAGGCTCGGGCTTTTCCATCTTTGCCTCGCACCACAATTAATGGTGTAGACGCGGCTTGTCTCGCAATGTAATCACCTGGCTTAATAAGCGTTATTGATGGGCAAAAGGCGATAGGCACAGACCTGAATACGGCGAGTTCCTGTTCAAAACGCTCATTCGAGCGATAATTATCAACGGGCTCCTGCCAGACTTCGTCCCCGCGGTCTGTCGTTTTATTGGCAATATGATCCAAAACACGATCAACGACATCACTATCTGACATAAAATTTTGCGTCATATATTCTCCTCTACCATTACCTTAAGGGCTAATGCCTGATTAGGGAAGCAGAAAGGAATTGAGACCTTAAAAGCTTATTGGGCTAAGGTCCGTTTTGGGGCAAAGAGCGGACATTAACGTCCCAATTTTTTCTTGGGCGCCAAAATCGAACACAATTAAGATAGCCCTAATCCCTATAACTTAATTTTCTGTGGTCAGAGCGGCGCCCTAATTAGTCTAACAACTGCAATGCTCGTTGGGCATCTGCATCACCTTTGTCGGCGGCCATTTGAAACCATTTTTTGGCCTCAATTAAATCCTTGGGAACGTCGCTCCCCACATAATATATATGCCCTAAATTATACTGGGCATTTCCATTGCCTTGGAGTGCTGCGTGTTTATACCATTTGATAGCCTTGGCAGTGTCTTTGATCGTACCATTACCGTTAGCATAACACAGGGCGATATTGAATTGGGCGTCGGACACGCCTTGCAGAGCCGCTGCCTCATACCACTTAAATGCCTTTGCTGTATCTTTTTCAACCCCAAGCCCATTGGTGTAAATGACGCCTAAGTTATACTGCGCATTAATATGACCAAGCTCTGCGGCCCGCTGATACCATTTCGCCGCCTCTTTATCATTTCGTATACCATCTTCGCCGCGTGTGTAAGAAACCCCCTTAAGAAACATAGCCTCAGGGTTTTCGCTTTTTTTAGGCTCTTGCGCAGATTTGTTCGTCGCTTGAAACGTCTCGACCTTCGCGCGAACAGTTTGGTGTGTTCCATCCGTCGACAGTTTATCAAATCCAGACAGTTGATAAACTTTCAACTGACGTTTGATTTCCGAAAATGGAATACTGTGTGACAGACGGTTGACACCTTCTAACACACCTATTTGCATTTCGGGTTTTACAATACCAGAACCCGAAATAAGGCCCAAATACAGGAGGCCATTGTTTTCTGAGCAGGTTACAACAGGGCCTCCTGACATGCCTTCTTCAGCGAATGCCGTCGAAAAAGCCTCATCCTTATCAGCGAGCAATATTTTTCCTTTGAAAGACACCTGGTGGATGACGCTCTGATCCGGATCGCTTTCGTCAGGTAGATACCCCAAATTCCAAGTATTTTTTATGGAAGTTGAGGTCAGAATATTATGGTCATTCCCACTCGGAAAATTCACTGGCTTGATGCCAGATGTGTCAAGCTGGATAAAAGCTATATCCTGTTTGTCTGAAATATAAAATTTCTTGGACTCTGGCAATATCGCCGCGCGTTGGTCAGTACCTGAAATGCTAAACTGAATGGATTCGATGTCATTTTGTGTGTTTGTGACAACAGCGAACCCATTTTCACGGTAATGATGGGTTAAGGCATGTTTGGATAAAACGGCTAGCCCTGGTGCAAGAATTGAACCCGTACTATAACTGATTTTTTCGACACCATTTTCTTCAAAAACGACCTTAATGAGAACTGCATAGCCAGCATGTTTTTCGCTATCATAACAATGCGGCACTTCAAATTCCTTGGCCTGCGTGACCCCAACAGATAACCCGAATATAAATATGGTCAAAACCGTAGGAATACGAAACAAGTAAGTCATATGAGTCCTATGGTTTTAGATTTATAATTGAGAGGTGGTTTCAGCGAATGCGCAAAGGCGTCCTACTACTTAGGGGGTTTATACTCTGAGGCAGCTTTCAAGGACTCCGGTGTCGGAAACCATGCTTTTTTTCGCTTGCGGATGGGTAAGCAAGTGACGACTACCGCAAGAATACCAGGAATGTATAAAACGGCGGCTGGAAATCTTCCAGCAGGTAAAAATTGATAGACTAAATAACCCCCGACCAAGCCTACAACAATGCTGATTAAGAAAGCCTTGATTGTGGAACGGATCAGTTGTTGAAGCCGTTGATGATCTCGGGCAAGAATTTGTTGGCTAGTCAAATCATTCATGTGTTTTCCCCTGTTTTACTAAATTGCTTATAGCTATTACTCGCCATGTTCACAATGTTCAAATTCAGTTTATTTGTGTACAAAAACCCTAAGAACCAAAATCTCCTAGACTAACACTCAATTGAAACGACTTGCTACACCTTGCCACTATAAGGATGGCACGGATGCTAAGGTCTGTTTTGGCGGCAAAAGCGGACATTTGCAAACTGACTCTGATAATGCCTTTAAAACAGTGAATTAATGTGACAATAGTCAAACCAAATTTATCGACCCATCTAGAGAGCATTTCATAAGAAGCATCGATTCCACGTTCAACCATCATTTTTCGACATCCCTAAAACTTAGGGGAAAACGATGTCGGGAATAAATGGATATTTTCACCCGGGTTTAATATCATAACCTTGAAAACAGTGAGTAACGTGACAAAGCCCAAGCTAATAATGCCACTACCCCGTAAACAGCATGCCGCGAATTGTGTAGAAAAGTAAAGCGGCGAGGATACCTGCCAGCGGAACTGTGATAACCCATGCAGCGGCAATTTTCAACAACATTGAGCGTTTAACCAGTTCACGGCGATAGTGTCGGAGCAAACGTTTTCGTTCTTTTTTGTAGAGATTTGCAGTCGCACTCCGCGCTTTCAGCCTTTTCAACATAGCCCCCTTTTCATGCATGGGCGCTACTTGGTAGCGGTCGAGGAATTCATCAACTGCGTCCGAGTCAGCGCCGGCGTGATGATCTCTGATTTCGTCAAGAGAGCGCGCCCAATTAGCTTCGAGAAATTCTCGTAAAAAGCCAATACCAAAAATGCCGCCAACCGCAATATGGGTAGAGCTAACCGGAAGGCCTAGTTGGGATGCAATGATCACGGTAATTGCTGCTGCCATGGCTACACAAAAAGCCCGCATTTGGTCAAGCTTAGTGATTTCGGAGCCAACAGTGCGGATAAGCTTTGGCCCGTATAAGGCTAAGCCAAGCGCTATACCAATAGCGCCAACTAACATTACCCAAAGCGGGATAGCGGCTTTTTTGGCGATACCACCGTTTAGCACGGCTTCGTTAATGGCGGCCAAAGGGCCGACTGCATTAGCCACATCATTGGCCCCGTGGGCAAAGCTAAGCAGCGCTGCCGCAAAAATAAGCGGGATAACAAATAACTTGTTAATTGCCCCTCTGTCATTGGAAAGCTTTTTGGAGGCTCTAGTTATCAACGGCCTAACTATAATGAAGACGACAACAGCTACAGCAAGACCAATGCCGGCAGCATGAAAAAAATCGAACTTCCAAAGCTTTTTAAGGCCTTTGAGAACAATATAAGTACTGAATGCCCAAGCCATAAATGCCACTAAAAAAGGCACTACCTTTTTTGCGGCTTTTATTTTATCGGTCTGATAAACGATTGTCCGTTTGATAATATACAAAAATATCGCCGCAATGATGCCGCCCAAAACCGGAGAAATCACCCAGCTTGCTGCAATTTTGCCAACGGTTTCCCAGTGGGCAATACCCCAGCCACCTGCTGCAATACCGGCGCCCAAAACGCCCCCGACAATTGAATGTGTTGTCGAGACAGGCGCGCCAATAGCCGTTGCGACATTAAGCCAGATTGCCGCCGCTAAAAGTGCCGCCATCATCGCCCAAATAAAAGCGTCTGTGTCGGGAATCATAGATGGGTCAATCACGCCTTTTTTGATAGTGCTGACCACATCTCCGCCTGCAATCAAAGCCCCACCCGCTTCGAACACAATGGCGATTAAAATAGCCCCGGTCATGGTCAGCGCTCTGGATCCAACGGCTGGGCCAACATTATTGGCGACATCATTTGCTCCAATATTCATGGCCATATAACCACCGATCATTGCGGCAATCACCAGCAAAACCCCATTCTCGCCCGCAGCAAGGCGCCCATAAGAGAATAACATGATACCAACAATAAACAGCAATGCCGTTCCCATACGAAACAACTCGCCTCTGTTCATCATTGTTGCTTTTTCAATATTTTGAAAGCTTTGAAATTCCATTTTAACCCCCCTAATTTAACGTGAAGATTTTATGACATTTTTGTGTATTTTTCAAGACGAGGAGGTGTGACAAAACCGCCAACACATGCCTACTGGCTCATTCAAATGACAATGTGGTGCGGGCAATCCGGCGGGACCGCCGGAAAATAGCTTGGAGTTGATCCAATGTTTCTATCTCTAATGAATAAGTTGCCAAGCGGTTGGGTGCATTGACCATCAACCTACCCACTTCATGTTTGACGGTTTCTTTTGCGAGGGCTAAAACATTTTCTTTCATGGAACGTGCTTCTTTGGCGGCGGCTCTATCAAGTGTTTTAATGGCTTTGGTGCTCAAGGTAAATGCCTGCACGGCTTCTTGATGCACCGCCAAAATTTTCGCAGCGGTTTCTTCACTAACGCTTATGTCTTCGTGGATACGCTTCAAACCGAGCGGTACCATTCTGCTTTCGAGAATATCACCAATTTCTTCTAATTGTTGAACGATTTCAAACAAAGCCATCAGTTCTTTAGTTTGTGTTTTGGTCAATTCCTGAACACTAATTTTTCCAAGGTATTCGATAATGTGGGCATAAAGTGTGTCAACAATATCATCTTTTTCCGCAATTTTCCCCAACTGTTCGGCACTGCCTGTAAACAAAGCCGGGAGGATTGCAGCCATCATTTTTTGTACCTTTTTACTCATACGGCCAGCTTCAAAACGGGCACGCTCCAACGCAAATGTCGGGGTCGCCAGTAAGGTGTCATCAAGATATTTAGGTCTGAGAATATCACCGATCTTCAACGGCCTGTCTTTTACCAACCACTCACACATACGGGCAAATGGCGTCAAGAACGGTATGAAGATTAAAGCAACAGCTATATTGAAAAATGTGTGCGCATTGGCAATTTGGCGCGGCGTTTCTGCGGCGAGCTTGGCATGACCAGTGAGGTTCGGATCTACGGGCGAGATACCCCGAACAAACTCGGCAAAGGGGCCGATAAACCAAACAATAGCCAACACCCCGATAACATTAAAAGCAATATGGGCGACGGCCACGCGCACAGCTTCCCGCGATTTTCCGATGGCCGCCAGCCCCGCAGTAACACATGTTCCAATGTTTGAGCCAAGCGCCAGAGCAATGCCTGCCTCAAGTGTAATCAGGCCTTGTAACGCTAATGCAATGACAACGCCAAGTGTGGCAGATGATGATTGCACAAGAGCCGTAAATGCGGCAGCAACAGCAATGCCGATAATGGGGTTCTCAACGCTCCCCATAAGATCAATAAATGGCTGAAATGACCGTAGTGGTTTCATGCCGGCGCTCATGACAGCCATGCCGTAAAAGATTAAACCAAGCCCCATGAGCAAAGTGCCGTAGTGCTTAAACTTATCCCTTTTGGTCAGGAACTGCAGGGCAAAACCTGTGCTCACCAAAACCAGTGCGTATTTAGTGACTTTAAAGGCAACGATTTGCGCAGTTATGGTTGTCCCGATATTAGCACCCAAAATAACGCCGACGGCCTGTGATAAGGACATGATGCCGGTTGAAACAAACCCAACAAGAATAACTGTAGTCACAGACGAAGACTGTATAATTGCCGTAACAAATGCACCGGTGAACATGCCCATAAACCGGTTGTTCGTTAGGCGCGCCAAAATCGATTTCATACGATCGCCCGCGACCTTTTTCAAGGAAGAGGCCATTTGCTCCATCCCGAACAAGAAAAGAGCTAGTCCGCCAAATAGCTGGAACAACATTTCGCTCCACGCAATGCCGTCTCCGCTGACGGCCGCCGCATAGGCAAGGGTTGGCATCAAGACAACACCAAACATAGCCGCCAACATTAAATAAGTTTGGCGCGCCCGCCGCTTATTGAGGGCGATGTTTGGAAACAAGTTTTGCATATATCAATCTTTTGAATTCTTGTTGTTATTGCCTTTGCGCTTCTTCTTTTTTGTTTTGGCCTTTATGATGGTTACAGGCATTGGCGATTTTTTCAACACGCGTAACGCAACAGATCCGACAAATGCACTGGGTATTTTACTTTCACCTAAGCACCCAAGAACGATGTGGTTGGCCTCGGTTTTCTTTGCGACAGATACAATGCGCTTTGCAGGTAGGCCTGCGACAAGTAATATTTCCGCATTTCGAAGAGCTGTGCTATTTGGAAAAGTACAAACCATTTTTTCCAAGAACGCATCAAACTGTTCTTGGGCTATTTCTGTCATGGGTTTGAGAATGTCTTTTCTTGCTCGTTTATAGGTCCCCGGAGCGTCAGCAGGGTCATGGGTTACATGCACAATTTTTAAATTTGCATTACTTTTGTCGGCAAAATCAATAGCCCACCGCAAGGCCGCAATAGAACCATTTGAAAAATCAATCGCAACAAGAATAGTGTACACACTCATAAATGCCAACCCCTTACTGTGAGCAGGCTATGAATTTTTTGTGATAAAAGAAAGCAACCAAGGTGAGAACAGTAATTTTGTCGCACCTAGCTTGGGTAATGCTGATAAGTTGGATTATGACAACGCATAAAGGCTAATTAAGTCATTTTCTATCTCTACAATACCAAATAGATGTCGCGAAAAACCTGTTGCGTTCATGGTCGGAAGCACTTCCCTGTTTAAGGTCGCGCTTGTTACTAAACGGGAGGGTTAGAAAATATGAGACCGACCTAACGGGCCATTTGAAGTTTTAGTTCTACGGTGATTTGACAGAGTGTCTGGCTAGGTTACTATGACGGACAACATCGAAAGGAGGGGATAAGTGTCTCTCAAAAAAAGCATCTTAAATTGGTGGAATGGTGAATATACCGCGTGGGAGAACAAACCAGGGTCAGGTGTGTTTTTCGCAGGGGGTCACACTAAACACCATTGGACGACGAAACTAGCAAGAGGGCTAACCGCCTTTGTTAAAAAAAAATGGAAATGGGTAATTGGAACAATATTAGCAGTCTTAGGGATCACGGCAGCATTTTTGAATGTCAGCTAGTTTAATGGTTTTGTAGAGGCGGCTGAGCCCTTACATCCTAAGCTACTGGAAAACAAAGATAGTTGGTAAAGCGGCACTAATGAAGAGTAATGATCTTGAAAAAAATAGGCGTGATTGGGTAACCGCAATTACAAAAAGTGTTGCGGGAATTATTCCTTTCGCGGGAGGCGTACTGGGTGAGATTGTCGGCAACACAATTCCCAATCAGCGATTCGATAGAACAATAGAATATGTAAAACAACTAGGAGCTCGCATAGACGAACTAGAAACTTCCACTCGCTTGCACATTAAGACCAATGCATCTGCTGTTGACCTTATTGAGAGAGGTGGCCAATCAGCAATTAAGGCGCTGACCAATGAGAGAATACGAAATATAACAGAGATTGTCGCTAAAGGGCTTACTAAGAATGACGTCCAAATCAGACTGCAAAAGCGCTTGCTTATTGTGCTTGACGAACTGGATGACATCCAGCTTTTAACGCTTCCTCTTCACATAAACGGTATACCTAGAAAAACATTGTCCAAAATGCAAAAACGCATGGGACTCGACAAAACTATCAATGTAATTTCATCAGTTGAAGAAAGTACCTACCACCGAGTGTTGCATGTAGTGGGAACTCAGAACATGATACGAGTTGGAGCGTTAGATGGGCATATTAAGAGAGATGCTAGCGGCAATCCACGGCTTCTGATCAAGAAGGGCGAGTACGACTCGAAACCCATCTTATCTGAGCTTGGGCACTTGATTTTGAATGAGATAGGATACTGGGACACCGATCCCGATGGGTTGATTAAGGGACGGTTTGTGATGCAGGGAAACACTAAACCTAAATCATAAGTTAGGACGAGAACACATATTCGTTCAGTATATTAAATAAATACAACAGTTTAATTGGATTTAGTGGTGGAGCCTAGGGGAGTCGAACCCCTGACCTCTTCGCTGCCAGCGAAGCGCTCTACCAGCTGAGCTAAGGCCCCATAAGGCTCTTTATTCAAAGAGCCGGGTGTATGTGCGGCATGGTAAATTTA
>Ga0209345_10006129_pt1 | contig 10972 bp, 9 predicted proteins | sample Cruoilmetagenom7_FD_187294 | JGI IMG/M metagenome (GOLD analysis project Ga0209345, IMG submission 187294) | Oil polluted marine microbial communities from Coal Oil Point, Santa Barbara, California, USA - Sample 7 (SPAdes) (version 2) | ecosystem: Environmental > Aquatic > Marine > Oil seeps ...
TGTTCCGTAGATGGTATTATTGGTGGTAATATGAAAATAATCTGCATCTGCAGGCACCTTATAATCTCTTGGAATATAGGAATAGGTCGTATCTTTTGAGGAAGCAACCACGTCTACTTCTCCAAAGAGTTTTGCCTCTTTCACAGCCTTATTGGCCCAGGCACCTGTATCCAGGTAGGCCGACTTGGTTTTCATCAGGTTATAGGGTACCATGCAAAACTGCATGCTTGCCCCCCCTCCCAAAAGCAATACACTGTATCCTGCAGGAATATCCAGCAGTTCCTTGAAGAGTTGCTGGGTTTCATCCATAATGGCCATAAAATCCTTGCTTCGGTGGGAGATCTCCATGACAGAGAGCCCAGACTGGTTCAGGTCAAGGATTCCTTCTGCAGTGTTCTTTATGGTGGAGGGCGAAAGGATGCAAGGACCTGCTGAAAAATTATGTTTCTTCATAATGTCTATGTGTTAGAATACAAATAAGTGTTTGAGTTAATATTTTATAGAGGTTGTTATTTGAATAACAATTAAAAGTACGTGTAATTTAAATGTGTGCCAAATAGTGTTAATAACTTTCAATTTATAGCTATTCAATTGGTTTTGCTTAATATTTCAAAGTGCTGTAAGGTGATCGCCCTTCAGTACCGGAATCAGTTCAGTCAGATCATTCTCATGACAGTATCCGATCACATCATCCAGATTGTTCTTTTTTAACCTGTGACGCTGGGCCACCTTCTCAATATAGGCCATCATATCTCCCTGAGCAGCCTCATACAGGTCCATAGCCCCCAGGGTGGCATCACAAATGGTATAATACTGCTCGTCTTCCAACACCAACCTGGACAGTGCTCCTGAAAACAGCGTGTCTTCCAGGTTAAATTTGTTTTTCCAGCCGGCACACAGAATCAGGAGATCTCTTCCTGTACTTCTGATATAAGCGGCCAGTGCCGAGATGTTGAGATAGGCTCCAATCAACACCTGGCTCCCGCTTGAAGCAAGATTTATGGCGTTGGTACCATTGGTGGTACTATAGACAATTTGATTCCCCTTTACACGCTCCGGAGAGAAGTTGTAGGGAGAATTTCCGAAATCGGCAAAGTCCCTGACAATACCATCCCTTTCCGCCGCTACCATAAATCCCTTCTCTTTATAGGACCTGGCCTCATCCAGTGTTCCCACCGGGATAATCCGTTCCACCCCATTCATAAAGGCAGTAACAATGGCCGAACTGGCTCTCAGGATATCAGTGACCACCACCACGGCTTCCCCATTCTCATAATAGGGAAAGAGTGCGGGGGAATAACAAACTTCAATCTTTCGCTTCTCCATATCCTGTTGATTAAACTCCCGGCTTGTAGAAAGGAGGTCTGACCACTCTGGCTGCCACCCGCTTGTTCCGTATTCCTATTCGAATTTCACTATCCTTCTTTGCATGGGCAATCTCTATGTAGCCCATTCCTATTCCTCTCTTCAGCATGGGTGACATGGTTCCGGAGGTCACCTCTCCAATGGCCTGGCCTTCCAAATCGAATATGGGGTAGTGTTGCCTGGGGATTCCGCGTTCTGAAAGCTCGAAGCCAACCAGACGTTTGCTTACTCCGGCTGCTTTCTGCTGCTCAAGTTCTGCCCGGTGGATGAAGCTGTTTCCTTCATTGAATTTGGTGATCCATCCAAGACCTGCCTCCAGCGGTGATGTGGAATCACTGATATCATTACCGTAAAGACAATATCCCATCTCGAGCCTCAGGGTATCCCTGGCTGCCAGTCCGGCTGGCTGCACTCCCATCTCTTTTCCAACTTCGAAGAGCTGCTCCCAGATCTGTGCAGCATCCTTATTATTCATATAGAGTTCAAATCCCCCGGCTCCCGTATAACCAGTATTACTGATAATCACATCCTTAATCCCGGCAAGTTCGCCGGTAATGAAATGGTAATAGGGTATTTGTGAAAGGTCGTGTTTGCATAGCTTCTGAAGTAAGGCTGTGGCATTTGGGCCCTGAACTGCCAGCTGTGATATCTGATCCGAGGCATTTTCCACAAGGGCTCCCCGGGTATTCTGTTCTGAGATCCAACTGTGATCCTTCTCCAGGTTAGAAGCATTCACCACCAGGAGGTACTTATCATCCTCGTATTTGTAGACCAGCAGGTCATCCACAATACCTCCCTGGTCATTTGGCAGACAGCTATACTGAATCTTTCCAGGCTCCAGCAAGGCCACGTCATTGGAACTTATTCTCTGAACAAGTTCAAAGGCTTCCGGACCCTTTATCCAGATCTCCCCCATGTGGGACACATCAAATATTCCCACGTTTTCCCTCACGTTGATATGCTCCTGGCTGACACCAGCATATTCCACCGGCATCTGGTAACCGGCAAAGGGAACCATCTTTGCTCCATGTGACACATGGAATGCAAAAAACTGAGTCTGTTTCATACGGACAAAAGTAATACTTTCCAAGAGGAAAGAAATTGTTAAACAACAGGAACTATTTGGAAAGTACCTTGAATTCAACGCGCCTGTTCTGCTCCCGCCCCTGAGCGGTAGTGTTCTCCGCAACAGGCTGTGTATCAGCATATCCCTTTGAAACCAGCATCTCCTCCGGAATTCCTCTCTGGACCAGGTAAGCCACCACGGCCCCGGCCCGGTCTCTGGACAGTCTCTGATTGATCCTGAGCGTTCCGGTATTATCGGTATGTCCCGATATTTCCAGCTTCATGGAAGGATTGTTCTGGAGGAAACGGAGTACCATGTCCAGGGCATCACCAGACTCCGGCCTCAGTATGGCTTTTCCTGTTTCAAAATAGATATTATCCAATACCACCTTGGTGCCCACTTCAACTTTCCTCAGGAAGAAATTCTGTTGCAGTTTCTTATCACCGGTTGCACTTGAATAATCCAGAATATCCAGGTAATAAAGATAGCCCGAGGCGTGTATCTCCACCGCATATGGTTTTGCCTCCGGCAGCTTCGCGGTATAGGAGCCGCTTGTATCGGAAATTACAAATGCATTCCTCTCTCCTGTTGCAGGATCGAAGAATGCCAGTTTGGCCACGACGGGTTCTACTCCTTCAAGGGTGTCAAGCACCACCCCGTATAATACCAGGGAGGTATCTATAAGTTTCAGCTCTGGTATTTCAAGAAAACCAGTTCGCTGGGAACCCGGACCTGCCACCAGCTGGTCCTCAGTTTGCATAATCAACTCCTTTTCAGATCCAAGGAAGACAACCTTGCAGATATCCTTGGCACCGGCTCCACCCTCCCGGATGGCCGAATAATATCCGTGGCTTCCGGTTTGATCCGTAATATAAAAAACCTCGTCATCAGGAGTATTGATGGGATATCCTAAATTTACCGGATCAGACCAATATCCGGTTTCTCTTCTCTCTGAGCGGAAAATATCAAACCCGCCCATGCTGTTATGTCCCTTTGAAGCAAAATAGAGATAGCGGTTATCAGGCGAAATAAATACCCCTTCCTCATCATAGACGGTATTGATGGCCGATCCTAAATTCGTGGGTTTATCCCACTTCCCTTTGCTGTTCATTTTGGAGAGCAGTATATCTTTCCCCCCCCTGGTGAGCTTACTGTTTCTGGAGATATAATAGAGCTCCTTTCCGTCAGGCGAAATGCAGGCAGAGGTTTCACCCTCTTTACTGGTGAGCCGGCCTGCGATGCCTTTAGGACGGGTCCATTTGTCTTTATCAGCCTTATACGAGGATATCTGTATATCCCCTCCCTGGATAGCTCCCCTGTACAGAAGCAGTGCATTTCCCTGGCCAGCCATACCAACAACCGCGTCGTTGTTGTCCGAATTAAAAGGCTTATCCAGCCTGACACTCTCCTGAAATACGCCATCCTTTAAGGTCGCCCTGTAGATATCCTCGTTGTACTTGTTATCTATTTTGTTTCGCTTTGCCTTTCCAAAGGGACGGCGCGAGGTAAACATAAGGGCAGTATCGTTAAAGGTAAAGATTGGATTGTAATCATCATATTTCGAATTGACCTCTTCACCCAGAGGCTGGATGATCACCCGGATAGGTTCCCGGGAAAGGCTCTTGCCAAACATGCACTCATCGAGCCGCTTTGCATGTATCTGAGCATATGCATGTCTTTCGTTTGGTTCCAGCTTACTGCTATGAATATTATATTGCTCCATCGCCTGGTCGAACTCCAGGACCAGCTGGTATGCCATGCCAAGCATCAGGTGAATATCGCTACTCACCTGGGGATCGATGGTATATGCCTTCACCAGGTAGTCGATAGCTTCATATTTGTTATCAGTAAAGAGATAGCAAACTCCAAGCTTGTAGTTTAGCGCGGCATTCTCAGGATTATATTGATGAGCATAGAGGTAATGATCCCTGGCCATATGATAGGTCCCCAATCCCTCTTCGAAATTCCGGTTTCCCTCCTTCACACTCTCCCAGGCCTCTTTAAAGCCGGTATCAATTCCAGTTTTGAATGAATTGCGCTTTATTTTCAGGTCCTCCTGCGACCAGGCATTGGTGAATAAGGCGAGCAGGCAAAAACCGGCAATCAGCCATTTATATGCAGTATATCTCATCTTAGCGGCCACATTCATTAATAAATTCTTTGGCTTCCACGGCTCCGAGCTCGATGGCCCTGTGCCAGTCTTCGCAGGCACCGGTAAGGTCACCTGTAAGTTCCCTGACCAATCCTCTGTTCAGGTAGAGTAAGGCTTCATCGGGATGTTCCACCAGGGTTTCATCCAGCAGACTGAGGGCCGGTACCAGTTGGCCATCTCCTGCCATCAGTGAAGCTTTGTTAAGTTTTGCTGAGGCCATCAGGTTTCCACCTGTAATGGCTGCATTAAAATCCATCAGGGCACCCTCCTTATCTTCCGTAAAGAATCGGGCATACCCCCTGTTATTCAAAGCGATAGCAAGCGAGGGATCCAACTCAAGGGCCATGGTATAATCCTCAATTGCTCCTGAATAATCGCCCATTTGAATTTTAATTGATCCCATATTATTATATGCCAATGCAAAATCAGGATTATGGGCAATTGCCTGTTGGTAGTCGAAATGCGATCCCTGATAATCTCCTACCCTTCTCTTGATGCCTGCACGCTCATGATAAGCCAGTGCAAAATCCCTCCTTAATTCAATGGCCCGGTCCAGGTCATCCATGGCATGCACATCCGATCCATCTCTGATTTCGCACAGAGCCCGGTAATAATAGGACCATGGCACCTGGTATCCATTGACAATGGCCTTATCAAAAAGCCGTCTGTCTTCACCGGTACTATCCGCGCCAAACAGCAGGTAGCCTTCATAAAAATAGGCCTCCCCCAGGGAAGGGTCGTAAAAAAGGGCCTGTCCCAAAGCAGTACGGGCCTCCTCCAGGACTCCCCATTCAATAAATATCTGTCCCTTTAACAACCAGGCTGGCGCAAAGGTGCTATCCAGGTCAAGACTAACAGAAAAGGCAGCAGCTGCCTGTTCATACTCCCCCTGCTGCACATAAGTAATCCCCTCATTCAGAGTTTTATCTCTCTGTCTTCTTTCAGAGAAGGATAGTTGACCTAATACGATCTGGCAGGTGAGTAAGCCAGTAACAATTAACAATATATTTCTTTTCATCTTCATGCCCTCCGGACAAAATATTCAGAAAGGTTTTATTTCTAAAAATAAATTAAATATTTTTAGTGATCTAAAGTAGTTTTCAACCTAGACAGATCTATCATGATAACAGACTTGAATTATCTTAAAACCATGTCAGGCGGCGATTCAAAGTTTATCAAAGAGATGATAGACCTTTTTAGGGAGCAGATTGATGAGTATAAGAGCATTATGCCAGCATTATTACAGAACAAAGACTACGATGGGCTTTCAAAAGTTGCACATAAAGCAAAATCTTCCGTGGCTGTAATGGGTATGACCGATGTGGCGGATCTCCTAAAGGAGCTTGAAATTCTTAGTCATGACGAAAAAGAAATTGAGCGCTACGAACCGTTGATTGCCCACTTTCTGGAACAAAGCGAGCTGGCTATATCTGAACTGAATGATATTTATTAAAGAGAGCCTGTATGCTGGAGACAAAGAGTATAAATGATATTCTGGTGGTAAGCCTCAAGGATTCTCAGCGCCTGAATGCCCTGATTGCGGAGCCAGTGAAGGAACGTCTGCTGGAATATTATAATAAAGCGAATACCAGTCTGGTATTCGATTTAAAGAATATCTCTTTTATTGATAGTTCAGGTTTTGGTGTCTTTCTATCGGCTATGAAAGCTGCAAATAACAATTACGGTCAGTTCAAGATATGCAATGTGAACTCCGAGGTGATGGAATTATTCAAATTGCTGCAGTTACATCATGTTTTTGAAATTTATGATGAACTGGAATCCTGTCTGATGAGCTTCAATCAATAATATTCCTTATTTTAGCCGACCAAACTAAAACCTTTCATATGCAACGTACAATTTTATTAATGATTATTGCCATCCTCGCATTTTCATGTAATCAGAATGTAAAAAAAGAGGGAGTTACTCCTGAAGCTGAAAAAACAGAGCAAATAGTCTCAGCTACCGTAGTGGAACTACTGGCATCTCCTGCCGAGTACCAGGACAAAGAAGTAGCTGTTTCAGGCATGGTAACCCATGTATGCAGGCACGGTGGACAAAAATGTTTCATTGTAGCTGACGATGGAGAGACACAAATTAGAATTGTTCCAGGTGGAGAGATTGACGAATTTAACATCGATTTGGAGGGTTCTACCGTTGCTTTTAAAGGGATCTTCAGAGTCATGGAGGCAGAAGTGGCAGCTGACCATGTAGAGGATCATGAATCCAAGGAGCATCATGCTGAGGAACAGTCTCACAGCAACGCTGAAAAAGCTGAGTATTTTGTAGAGGCCCTGGATTTCAAGGAAGTTACCGAGTAGGAAGTATGGGTTGGCGGAAATGGAACCGGTGGATACACCGGGAACTGGGATTCCTGTTTTTTGGAATGACCATCATATACGGTATTTCAGGCATCGCACTGAACCACCATGCAGCCCGGCACTGGGACCCTGGCCTCATTACAAAATCCGAAAGCATCCAGTATCCAGAGGCACTCAGTAAATCTGACGTGGACCGGAATACCATCGAAAAGATACTGGAGCTTACAGGTGAAAAAGAGAATTACAAGCAGTACTATTTCCCTAACCAGGAACATCTGATGATCTACCTGAAAGGGGGGCATATTGCCGTTGATCTGCCATCGGGCGAAATGCAGCTTACGAAGATCCGCCACCGACCCGTATTTCGAGAACTCAATTATCTTCATTACAATAAACCAAAGAAACTATGGACCTGGTTCTCTGACCTTTATGCATTTGGACTGATCCTGATTGCCATTTCAGGGCTCCTGCTTATCAGAGGAAAAAAGGGGATCACCGGCCGTGGAGGAATTCTCACGATTATTGGGATCCTGATCCCTCTGGCATTGCTTATTATATATCTCTGGTTGTAATAAGGCAACTTCTGGTTTGATATTACGTATATTTCTAATGACTGCTTAATATCAAGGTACCATGAGTGAGAAGATCCTGAAAGCTCTAATGCAACTTTTTGCAATTGTTTCAAGGCCCGGAAGTGAAGCCTCCGCGCTGAGGATCATGGTGGAATCCTTCTTGAACAGACAGCTCAACCAGGAACTGGTGTCTGTTTACCTGGATATTTTCGACGACTACTTCAGGCAGGTAATGGAAGAGGATGCCAAGGTTACAAAAAAAGAGAGGCTGGTTTCCAGGCGTTCGGTCAGAGTCCTGAAGATCTGTACCGTTATTAATGAAGCACTTGCACAGCCCCAGAAGATTGTGGTACTCTTTCAGTTGCTGGAATTTATCAAATCGGATAAATTGCAGGCCTCCAGCCAGGAGATGGAATTTATCTCCACAGTATCAGATACCTTTAACATATCTGATGCGGACTTTGAACTGATCCGGGATTTTGTATTATCAGACGGGGCTTTGGATGATAAAACCGAATACCTGGTGGTTGACGGCATGAAGGAGAATGGCGCAGGAAAACAAATCAAACATATTTACCGGGAAAATCTCATCGGCCAGATCCGCCTGATCCATATCAATTCCGCAAATCTCTATTTCGTAAAATTTAATGCTCAGGCAGAGCTTTACATGAATGGACAGTTGCTGGAACCCTATAAGGCCTATCCGCTCAATGCCGGATCGTCTCTTCGAAATCAACAGATTGCACCCGTTTACTACAGTGACATCGTCTCCCCATTTGTGGGAGATTTGGTGAAATCACGAATTGTTTTCGAAGCCCAGCATATCACCTACAGCTTTAAGTCGGGGGATGTGGGCCTGCACGACCTGAGTTTTAGTGAGAAATCGGGCCGCCTGGTCGGAATCATGGGGGCAAGCGGTGCCGGTAAATCTACCCTGCTCAACGTTCTGAACGGGACCTCCATACCTTCCGAGGGAGAGGTTCTGATCAATGGCATTGATATCCATAGCGGGGATCCCAGCATAGAGGGGATCATTGGCTTTGTTTCCCAGGATGACCTGCTTATTGAAGAACTTTCTGTCTATCAGAATCTCTACTACAATGCCAAACTCTGTTTCGAAAACTACACAGAAGAGCAACTGGTCGAGACCGTTCACAGAGTTTTAACCAACCTGGGATTGTTTGAGATCAAAGACTTCCAGGTGGGGTCTCCCCTGAATAAAAAGATCAGTGGCGGACAGCGAAAACGGCTCAATATTGCCCTGGAGTTGATCCGGGAACCGGCTGTCCTCTTTCTTGATGAACCCACGTCCGGACTTTCGAGCCGGGATAGTGAGAACATTCTGGACCTGCTTAAGGAACTTACATTCAAGGGGAAGCTGGTATTTGTGGTGATCCACCAACCCTCCTCCGATATCTTTAAGATGTTTGACAGACTGTTGATACTGGATACGGGTGGATACCTGATCTACAACGGGGATCCAGTCGATTCGATCATGTATTTTAAATCGAAGGTACAGGCGGCCGACTGGAACGAAAGCGAATGTCCAACCTGCGGAAATGTAAATCCCGAGCAGGTCTTCAACATTGTAGAAACCAATGTACTGGACGAATTTGGAAATCTCACCCATACACGGAAATTCTCTCCGAATGAGTGGAGTAAACATTTCCAGGAGCAGTTTAAAGAGGTAAAGTTTGACAAGGTCACCAAAAAAGAACTGCCGGAAATCTCATTCCGGATACCTGGTAAGCTGAGACAGTTCAGCGTCTTTTTTAAACGCGATGTTCTGAAAAAACTGAGCGACACCCAGTATCTGGTGATCAATTTCCTGGAAGCGCCCCTGCTGGGTTTTTTACTTGCATTTATTGTTCGCTATTTCGATACCAACCTATCCGGCGAGTTCAGATACAGACTTCTGGATAACGATAACCTGCCCGTATACATTTTTATGTCAGTTATCGTGGCCATATTTATGGGGTTAACTGTTAGTGCTGAAGAGATTATCAAGGACAGGAAGATCCTTAAGCGTGAGGCTTTTCTGAACCTGAGCTGGTCCAGTTATCTGCTTTCCAAGATTGTAGTCCAGTTTATCTTATCTGCCGTACAGTCATTTACCTTTGTGATTATCGGAAATACTGTACTGGGAATACATGGGATGTATTTTGAATACTGGCTCGTACTTTTCTCAGCATGGGCCATGGCCAATGTGACAGGACTCCTGATTTCCGACAGCTTTAAAACAGTGGTAACGATCTATATACTCATTCCATTCCTGGTGATCCCTCAAATCATTCTTAGCGGGATCATTGTAAAGTTTGAAAACCTCAATCCACAAATTTCTTCTCCCAAAAGGATCCCTTTTTATGGAGAAATTATTGCTGCCCGATGGGCATATGAAGGTCTTGCCACCTACCAGTTTATGAATAACGATTATCAAAAAACCTTCTATCAATGGGATAAACTGAAAAGCAATGCAGGTCTAAAATCCAATTTTCATCTGAAAGAGCTCTTTAATAAACTTACCTATATAGAAAAGAACCTTGAAAACCCGGAAGCTGGTGAAAAAATAGCCTACAATCTGAAATCACTGCAAACAGAGATCCATGATGAACTTGCCGAGCGCTTGATCATGCATGAATACTACGACAGCACTCCCACCTATACCATGAAATATGTGGATCAGCTCACGGCTGAATCAATGAATGAGGAGATTCTTTCGTATACACGGGAATATCTGGAAGCTCTGAATAATTTCTACAAGAAACTATATAAAGCAGCGAATATCAAGATTGATGAGATTTCCAGGTCCTTCAACCTGGAGGAGCTGCAACAGCTTAAGCAAAAATATGCCAACCGTACGCTGGAAGAGTTTGTGACCAATAAAAAGACCTTTGACTATTTTATTGAACACAAAGGAGATATGATCCAGGTGAGAGATCCCATCTACCGTGATCCCACCCATAGATTCATTAAGGCCCATTTCTACGCTCCTCGAAAAATGATTGGAGGAAGTTATGTACCCACCCTGTGGGTCAATGTGATGGTGATCTGGATCATGACACTGTTCCTGTATCTTATGCTCTACTTCAGGGTACTAAAGAAATTCCTTGATTATACGGAGCGTATCAATCAAAGAAAAACAAAATAAGCTCCTGCGGAAAAATTTTCCATAGTAAAAGGGCGCCCTTTTGAGACACCCTCCTCTTCAAATGCAGTTATATTGACGGGAGCCTGCTACTCAACAATCTCTATCATTTTGAAGGGAACCCTGATAATGGACTCATAATCCTCTCCTGCCTCAAGCATATCCTCATCGTCCTCCTCATAATACCAGTTAATGATCACTTCGCTTTTGCCCTTGTGAATGGCCTCAAGCTTCTTGAACACATCCAGAATGCACTTTGAAGAACTGGTATTAAAATATTCCAACTGAACATTAACCTGGGTAAGATCCAGAGGTGCCCCACTATACTTTTCCAGCCATTCAACAAGTGGCTTA
>Ga0209345_10006131_pt1 | contig 10970 bp, 13 predicted proteins | sample Cruoilmetagenom7_FD_187294 | JGI IMG/M metagenome (GOLD analysis project Ga0209345, IMG submission 187294) | Oil polluted marine microbial communities from Coal Oil Point, Santa Barbara, California, USA - Sample 7 (SPAdes) (version 2) | ecosystem: Environmental > Aquatic > Marine > Oil seeps ...
CAGAGTAATTAGCGCGTCACGATTGGGGTGTGGCCTAGTGGTAGGGCAACTGTTTTTGGTACAGGAGATCGTAGGTTCGAATCCTACCACCCCAGCCAGTGTCTCACCCATGCAATTGCGTTCATTAGATTTATCGTTCACTTTGTCGAACCTTTCTTATTAGGTTCGTCAACTTTTGAACCCTGTTCGTTCCTGATTAGCTTCTCAAACCCGTGATCCGCGAGCAAACCACGTCGCGCCTTGCCCGCGTAGACCTGCACCATTGTTGGCGACGTGTGGCCGGTCCAAGCCATAATTTCCCGTTCAGTTGCCCCGGCCTCAGCCAGCCTTGTGGCACAGGCTTTGCGGAGCCCATGAGCCGCGCACTCGGGCAGGCCAGCGGCGTCACACCATTTGCGCATTGAGGTTCCCAACCCATTCGCCGTTCTGGACCGTCCACTTGTAGTTTCGAGGAACGTGAGTTTGTCTCTAGGGAGCTGATCCAGCACGCTTCTCAATTCAGGATGAACCGGGATGTCAATCAATACAGCCGAGACGCCCTCTGTCTTTTGGCGGCGGTATTGCAAGCGATCACCTTTGAGGTTTTGCCACCCGAGCTTGACCACATCTGATCGCGCGCACGCGGTGTGCAACATCAGCGTGACTGCCGTGTGGGCGACCGTGCCCGCCTTATGGCACTCAAAGAACCGTTGAACCTCATCATCAGACCATGTGTGAAACCCCTGCTTATTGGTCCGCATTTTTTTAATTGCTGAGGTGGGATTTGAAGCCCTCCAACCCAACTCAACCGCATGGTTCATGAGCATTCGCAGCATTCGCAGCCGATTGTTTCGGGCAGAGGGTCGATCAGTCAGGGGCTCTAACAGCTTAATGACATGCTGCCGTTTCATTTGATTGACGAGCCTGTGACCGTGATCCTCACGCAACCGGTCGATTTCACGCCGGTAAGTTAGTTTGGTACTGTTTTTAAGCGATACATATTCAGGGCTTTTGTAGTAAGAAACGGCAAGAGCGTTGATAGTTCCCCGCTTTGTCGCGGGCTTGCCGATCTCTTGCGACTTGAAGCCGCTCAGCGCCTTTTCATAATTCAAGCGAAACTCATTTGATCCATACTCACCGTGGATTTCAGTTGAGAACCCCTTTTTGCGAAACCGAAACCGGCGCTTCTGGTGACGGTCGAAGTACGCGGTTATACCCGGAAATTCGCGTTTGATCCGCCCCGACATTAGAGATCACCCCAGGTATCTTCCTCATCTTGTGAAGGCAAAGCAGCAGCACAGGTGTAAAGCTCATTGACTAGCCACAGTCGGCGAGAACCAACACACCGGGGCATAGGCATCGCACCGGATTGGACTAGCTCAGAAAACTTACCCGGCGACAGGTTGAGCATGGAGGCAGCGCTGGATTTACTGACACATATCGCGGGAATACTGGATGGTATTGCAGCGTTTGACATATTCATATCCCGGTGAAGTTGCCCCGGTGAGGTGAAAAGTAATCCTCACCGGGGCGCTTGTGGATGCTAAGCCCATGATAACCAAGCACCCCAATACGTGTGACAAAAGGAAAGGTTGAAAAACCTTTGACACACGATCTCAATGGCCGTTATCCGAACCTTCGGATTAGGCCGATGGGCTCATGTACCAACCACGATGGTCGATGAAGCCAGCACCAAAATCCATGCGGACCTTGTACTCAACTCCATCAACCTCAAAGCCTTCGCGCGTGAAGAGTTGAGGGCCACTCACACCATCAAGATAGGCGTGCTGTAGGCCGTCAGGCGCGCCCGGAGTGGCGCACAGATACCATGCCGCCTCACTGGTGAAGCGAGGCTCCACGAGCAGTTTCAGCTTACCGGCAAACGGGTTTGCATTTGCTACTTCACTGGCCGCGATCTCGGTCAAAACTTGCTCAGCCAGCGTTTCCAACTCAGGCGGAACCACAAGGAAGGCGGGGATCACATTGATTGCCTCGCCTGCAATGCCCGTCTGGCGACGCATTGCGACCCGTGCCGTACCTAGGCTCGCCACAGAAAGCGAGGACGCCGCTTGGGCAATATTGGAATGGTCAGAATGGAAGAGAGCTTTGCCATCTGAGAGCTTGGGACCAAGTCCAGCATTTTCTTCAAGCAGCCCGGCGAACAGTTTTGCCTCAGTGTTGGCCGCGCCTTGGCCCAGCAAGGGAAACATGTTTGAAAACACGTCGAGGTCGTCATTGACGATGGCCTGTCGGGTGATGCCAAAGATTTTGCCATACGTTTTCACCGCGAAGGTTTCGGCACCTTCCTCAATCGTCCCAGATGTGAACTCGCCGTGCTCATTGACTTCCTCAAGATCGGGCCCCGCCGACACCTTGACTGAGTGCAGCGCTCGAAAATTGGATGCGGCGATTTCCCGGCTCGTCTGTTTGATCGCCGATTGTGCTGCCTCATAGGCATTCGACAGCGACATGCTGCCCACATCGCGCAGGATATTTGGAAAATCACTTGTGCCATGCAGCGCCATTTCCACCCGAGAGGCGACAGACTTCATTGACGTGCTGGTGCCAATTTGTTGAAGACAAATATCTGCGACTTCAGAGAGTGAAGCGCCCGCAAATTCGCGGCCCACAGTTGGCTGGTGCGACCGGTTAACGCGCGAGTAAATGCCATCGACAATCTTGCTGTTGAGCCCCTCGCCGTTGTCCCAAGATTGGTTGACTGAATTTCGGCCATAGTGAGCTTCATCAGACGTTCGGCGAGTAGGAGGAGCGCTTTGTGCGGCGAGCTCGTTGAAAACGAAAGTGCGTGCCGCATCAACCGTAACGCCTTCATTTACCCAACCGTCGAGCCGTGCGAGAGCACCTGCTTTTTGCGCAAGCTCAGTGGTCACCAGTGTGGTAAGGCCCTTAATGCGAGCTAGCTCCTTGCGCGGGTCGCTTCGATCCGCTGCGGCCATGACCGGCGCAAGGCTGGAAGGTACCACCCCTATGGATTCAGTGGCTTCGGTTTGTACTGTCGATTGATTTGTCATAACTATTTCCTTTGAAAAATCGTTGACCCAATGGTTCTGAACCGACATTTGGATCAGGTTTGAGGGAGAATGCGCATAAGCGCGGTAGTCAAATTCCGCCGGGGGCGTTTGCTCGCCATCAGACGGCGCGGCATCCGCGAAGCCTGCCACTACAGCCTCTTCCGGCGTAAACCAGCTTTCAGCAGTCATGATTTGCCGAATTTCATTCATCGGTTTGCCTGACCGCTGAGCATAGATTTGCGCCACCGCGTCGGAAATCTTGTCCAGGCTATCAGCGACCCGCCGATGTTCCCCGCTGGTGCCACGATAGCTTGTGAAATCCTGAGATGGATCGTGGATCATCAGAACCGACCCGGCTGACATTTCGATCCGATCACCTGCCATCATGATCACTGAGGCAGCACTTGCGGCAATGCCTTGAACAATAATCGTTTTGTGACCCCGATAGTCCGACAGAACGGAGTGGATTGCTGTGCCGTCAAATGCAATGCCACCGCCGGAGTTCAGCCGGATACGGATTGGGCCGGATACTAGGGTGAGAGCGTCCGATACAGTTTCAGCATCAAAGTCAATGCCCACGATTCCGGAAAGGGAGATTTCACGCATTACTATTCTCGGCGAGGTCTAGAGCTTCTTTGATTTTGGATTTTTTGCCAATTTCAAGTAACCCGCGAAGCACCTGCGATACATTATGGAGGATTGCTCTAACTTGGTTCTCTTTCAGTTCTTCGACTTTCTCGGCGCAATCGATCAAAGAGCCTGCGAAGTGATCCATACCATAACAGAGGTCGCCTTGGTGCTGAAACGCATTGGCCATTGTAACATGCCAAATATCATCTGGCTGAGCGAGAATTCCAGCCAAACCACCATATTTCGCGCACGCGTTTCCCACGCTATTTTGCGCAATCGCCGAAGCAGCCATAGGTGGCAAGCCATCATACCGCTTACTTAGCTCAGGCTCCTTAGCCTTATCGGGAGACTTGTACTCAGACAAGTTCACCATAACCTGAAGGCGAAGAGCATCCTTAAGTGTGTAATTTGTCCACCGAGAGTGAAGTTTTTCACCCGGTGGAATAGAAAACTGTTCTTGATCCAAGAATGGCAGTTGATCCCGCCGTTTGTAGTTCTTGAATTGAGCCGCGTCCAAGGGAACGCATTTCAAAAGTTCATTCAGTCTCATCTTTTATCCCCTAAAAAGTGTCAAGTGACACCAACACAGATAGGCGCTCAGCACTTGGGTGTCAAGTGACCCCTTTTATTTTTCGATCATTTCGGACCAACAGAGCATCATCAATCATTTCAATAACTGGCTATTTTAATGAAAACTGTTCACGGCACGGGCTAACCGGGAGTTGCGATACCTATCTCGGCAGACAATACGCTGATTTGGCGCGCTGTAATTTGAAGGGCGACTTTGCCATCATCGGTGACTTCACCGTCTGGCGCGTGCTGGGCCAATTCCAGAAGATTTAAAAGTGTTTTCAAGCGTTCTGCTGAAGTGCCAAAATCCATTTCATGAGTGCAGCTCATAGTTAGTCTCCTACTTTCGTTAATGGTTGCCGTGAACCTTATAAGGTGATACCTTTAAGTCACATTGATAGGATGCGATCAAAATGAAATACAGTCAATAGGAAAAGATCATTGTGAGCGAAAGGTATCACCCCACAGGTAGACAGATTGCCGCCGCCCGAACACTGATAGGCTTGTCACAACCGGAACTCTCAGAGGCCGCAAATATTTCTGTGCCTACACTGCGTCGGATGGAAGCTAGCCCCGGAGAGGCGACTGGATTGGCGAACAACGTGTCAGCCGTTCAAGCGGCGCTTGAAGCGGCAGGCATCGTGTTTATTCCCTCAAACGGGGGTGGCGCAGGTGTTCGCCTCGCTCGCCCCTAGTGCCGGTACGCAGCCGTCTTGCGGCGGTTGCGTCACTCGATAGGGGAGGCTTGATTTAAGAGCGGGCTCGCCCGGAATTGTTGAGTGGATCGCTGAGTGATCGGGTTTGTTAATCCCAAGGCTGGGACTAACAGGGCGGGTTTGGGATTAACTTGGGACTAGAAAAATCAGGGGACCGGAGTGAAAATAATCTTAAATCAATAGCTTAGCCTTGAGGTTGGGACTAAGGGACTAACGGGAGCTGTTTTCCGGGTCTTGACGTAATGTGTGAATAAAATGTGAACAATATTTATTATTCCTCATATGTTTACGGGATTGTTAGTCCCACAGTCCCAAATGGGGGGTAAAAGGGTAACAAGTCGTTAGAAAACAATATCTTAGACTTGGGATTAACACTTTCTGCTAATCCCAACCTAATCCCAAATCGCCCCACTAGTCCCAAATCAGCGCTGTGTCGCCCATTCCGGTCGCTAGAGCAATCGAGATTGACTGTGTTTGCTGCGTGTCATTCGACAGGTGGATCAACAACAACCCCAATCTGTAGGTGCTATATTACACCAAACAAACCAATGACATGCGGCGCGAATTACCCGCATGTGGCCAGTTCCCCGGAAGGACCCAAGAAGATTTGACTTCCTTTACTCAAAACTAGCCACGACCACTCATATCCGCTCCCCTAGGGAAATGTAGCGTTTATTTTGTCGCGCAGGATGCCGCCTCACCGAAAAGCCGCCAAACTTGCCGCGCCACCACAATAGAATTCCAAGCTAGTCGATGAATCTTAAGTGTGGTTGCGCTGCGACTTCCCTCTGGTTCATCTGGGCTTGGGCAGGAATGAGACAAACAAAACCTTGTCCCACATAGTCTCATAGTGTCCCGGTGATAGTGGGGTGGGACAGGGAGTAGGGACACCCCCCGTAGGGGGGTGCCCCCTTGTCCCACTCTGCACCCCGCAATTTCTAGTTTGTCTCATCTCTCTGAAGGACGATGAAAAATTGAGAGCCCTTCGCTGAGAATGGAAGAACTGCCTCAACTATGCAGACTTGAATTAATTTGACGCAGAATCCCACTCATTATTGCAAAGCGTTTTGTGATTTGGTCGGCGTATAAATCATACGAACCTCAATAGCCCTGAGAGCCGATGAGGTGATCGCAGGGCCACTTACCTTACCCTTGGCAGTCAGCACAATCGGATCGAAGTCGACGCCGTCAGTGAGGCCCATAGCGGGGCGCGCAAGGATAGGTGTAATTTGAGAGAGACTCTGCCGCCGCTTACCTATTGCGAATGAAAAGACGAACTGGTTCTCTCAGAGATCAGAGCTGTCGATAGCCGGAAATCCGAAAAAAGTTAACCGTCGCCGATTGAACAGGAAATTGTACTCAGTTGAAAGTTGCATCGGACAGCGCGAAACACTAAGTTGAAGAAATGTTTCAGAGGAAGCTCTGACTGGCATAGGGCGTTTACACACATGCATCTGGATTGATAATGCAATACACTGCGGCAGGCCGGAGTGATAATGCACTCCAAAAAGTGGTGTTCATTGTTCAGTACACCAATGAATTCACAGAAGAAGTTTTTGCGGCCATTGATGTGGAATCTAAGAACTGGCGAAAAGAACTTCCCCGGCGTTCTGTTTCAAACGCGGTTCTTCTTCAGTCGGCTCCCAGCCGGGTATCTTTCGAAGAAGAGAAGGTCGTCGGACTTGCCTATGAAGCACTAATGAAGGATGGTAAGATCGAATTTGGGCTAAGATTTGATGACGACCGGATTCTATTTTTGGCTGGGAAGTACACCCAATGGGACGAGATTTGGCCTAGAGCAGAAGAACATCTGAAAAGCGCAATGAAATTGATTCCGGATAGTAACCCGGTATCTTCGTATTCGGTTGAGTATACCGACCTATTTCGTGGCATCGGAAATTACACTGATTTCCACCCCTCCGGCTTACTTAGGGAAGGTAGCAAATACACACCAAAATATATATTTGAACAGACAGAGAATTTTCACTTCCATTCTGGTTATTTCAAATGCGTTGCTGATCCCGGCGAACACCGGGTATTGACTCGTATCAATGCCGATCTTCGTGACAACGATGACGAAAAGTCGCGTGATTTGTCAATTGTTCTGTTCCACCAATTTATGCCCCAGCGCACAGCTTGGGTCGGTGAAACAGAGCTGCCTGATGATGTCCTCAAACGTGGACTTGAGAATTTCGCAATACTCCATTCGCTGGACAAACAAATCCTTCACGAAATCATTAATGACGAGATGTCAAATTCTATCGGTTTGCTAAAATGACCAACAGTACCGCCAAATTGGATGCTAGGACGAGCTTTGACCTAAACGACATTCTAACCGCTGGGGAGGCGAATACTTCTCTCTATGATTTCTCTGCCAGCTCGCAAGAGGAACCCGAGTATGGATTATTCGAACGCCCTCGACATACAGCGCCGCTTCGACCCAGACTCGCCGAAATTCAACATGCTGCCAATCGCTCTTTGTTTCGGCACCTCGGCAGGGTTGACTCCCGAGGAACCGCTGAACCTGAAGCATTCCGTTTGACGAATGAATACAGAGACAACGCCTCCCGATTGGAATCGAGGATCAAGGAATTCCTGTCGTACACAGAGGGTTGGGATGGTGATAACGCCGAAGAAATTCCAATGAATGCCATCTATTCATCGCTTAATTTTCTGAACGAGTTAACTTTGCACCATTCTGGCAAGGAACCCAGAAGCGCAGCCCCAAGCCCGGACGGCGAGGTCGTTTTCTATTGGCACGGTTCTCAGGGCTATGCAGAAGTTAATTTCGACGGAACCGGTAGTTTGACAATGTGTTGGGGCGATGAGACAACCGATATGGAAGTGATCGAAGAAGACGATGAAAATATTACTGAGTCGAGCAAGGGACGCGTTTGGACTGCTCTGTCAACTTTTCTTCAGGAAAAGCTCTGAAACTGGTCAGAACCCATGCTTGGAATTTTTTCATCAACGTGAAATTCTCGAGGATGGCTTCTGGGATTGTTTGGGAAAGACTTATCCTGAATGCGCATGTGAATGCATGTGTGTCAGTTCACATTCCCCAGGGCCGGTTGAAGATGACGAAACTTTAGTAAGTGTCGTAACCAGTCCTAACTATGTGTCGCATCAAGGACATGTCGAGCCAACGCTATTTGAAAGTCGGATATCCAACGGTGTTTCGACGGATCGTAAAGCCCACACAACTCTTCAAGAGTTTGACCTTCGCGCTGAGGCGCTGGTGGCAGACAACGAGAAAAAAACGAACTGTGGCTCTATCGAGCTAATCGTTGGAAAGATCAGAAGTATTTCCCATGAGGGCAGTAGAGCAATTGCCGTATATGATACTGCCCTGCAAAAAAATAGATCACATGCTGAAATCGTCTGCACTGAGATACCTGCTTCCGGAACCCCTGGAAGAAAGAAGCTTAGGGCAACTCTCCGGAAAAAGGTACTGGATGCCTGTATGCATGATGGGAAAGTGGTTGCATCCTCCGAGCTCTTCAAAAATATTAGATGAAGCGCTCTAGATATGATTTGCAGGGTTCGCAATACTTACCACATTCTAGAGTTTTGACGGTTCTCATAACCCTCTCTATGGTTCACATTTTTTTTTGGCAGAGTAGAACACGTAAATTGTCGTCAGAGACTTTCAAGACTCCAGACAAAATCGTCGCAGATGTAGATCAAATCGCATCGTTTCAGCGTTTCAAGTTCACGATTGAAAACCCGCCGGTGAGTTTCACGCTTGTCAGAAGTAGATAGCCGACCAAGTGCTATGCATTCTTCCATCCAATCTTTGTAGGCAACGCAAGGAGTGTCAGGATACACCGAGTTACATCGGCATTCGCCGCGCTCTTGAAGCGTTGCTTTTAGGGTGTTGAGCGCAAAGAGAGCAGGCCCACTGACTTTCACACGGCCAGCCGCTGTGCCATTGCTCGGCTCAACAAGGCAAGTTGTAACGGGATCACCATCCTGATCACGTCCAAGCTCAATCTGGCGAAGGGAGTAGTCAAACTTGTATCCGGTGGGGCCGTCGCGTTGCTTCGTCACTTCTGCGGTTATCATCCCCAATTCGTCACGGGTCAGCTCAATTTCAGTGTCAACTGCTGCCCTCAGTGATGAATGCCCTCGCGCGCCACGCGCAACGTCTTTGCCGGTATGGTGGATCAGCATGATATTTGATCCGGTCCCCCGCCTCAGCGCGTCGAGATTTTTTATCAGATCAGCAATATCTGGGGCGGTATTTTCATCGCCATCCCCCATTACGCGCGAGAGAGTATCGACCACAATGAGATCGAACCGCCCAGTTTGTGACGCCAGATGTTGAACCATTTCAACCATTGAAGCCGCATCAGAAGCTTTGCCCGCGAAAGTCACCGGCGCTGCAATAACCCAGAATTCAGGATCATCTAAGGCGGAAACCCGGTTCGGGAAAGACGAGCCACCCTCTGCCGCGATGTAGAGTACATTGCCCTTGTTGACGCGGCGGTTGCCCCATGTTTCCCCTTTAGAAATGTGGTGCGCCAAGTTGAGTGCAAAGAACGATTTGCCCACATTGGACGGGCCAAAAACTACCGTGAGCGTGCCCTTGTCGAGCCACCCTTTGACGAGATAGTCGCGATCCAATGACGGTTCATAGTCACCCGCCCACGTCGCCGCCGCCAGCAATTCCTTCGTCTTGGGTTTCAACAATGCAGGATCGCTTCGCATTGGTGTCACATTATCAAAATCACTCATATTGACACCTGACGAAATATCCCAGTTGGATCAACACGCGACATAAACGCTCTCTTGTCGCCAATCTCAAAGCCATTCCACAGCCTTACAAACAGCCTCTTTCTGTCTGGCAGAGGAGCGCTATCGGTGTGCAGTTTGGTCAGGAAATCGGGATCATCAAAATCAGGAAGATCACACTCGATCTCAGGATGCGGATCATCCGGCCTGTTCCTGCGATACTCTTCTGCGACTTGGGCAAAGAGCGTGCCCCCGCCATAAGCTTCTCGCGTTGCACAAGCCTCGTCCAAAATTTGAAGTGCCAACGCGTCAGTATCATCTGGGGATATTTCATGTGCCAGTTCCTCAATTTCATACTCATCCAATGCGGCGATACATTTCAAAACGAATTTGACCTCCTTCGAGAGACCAGAAACGTAGTTCGACACAGGTGGAAATTCTTGTGTTGTTTCAAGGGGGGTGTTTTGGTCGGTTCGACATCCCAACTTACTGGAATGGCTGGAAGTACACAGTCCTACCACCCCAGCCAGTACCTCCCGATCCTTTCACTGATTAGCTGTACAGCCCGAGTCGTCCGGAAAGTGCCCCCGGAAACTGCCCCCGCGCGGGTGTCCGGGGTGTCGTCCCGTTCCGTCCGGCGGAGGCTGGCTCACGCGTCAGTCAGAGGTAGTCCCAGTCCACCCCGTTGGCCCAGTGTTCCCAGTCGTCGCGCTTGTTGTCCGCCTGCGACCCGATCTCCAGGTGGTCCGGATTCACGCACAGCCGGTTGTGGCAGCGATGGCGGACGACGCGGTCCCGTGAGGCGATCTCTCGGGTCAGGACGCAGTAGATAAACCGGTAGGCCTCCCACTGGTACCCGGCGAAGCGCACCTTGCGGGGTGTTTCAGTGTCGGTCACCATGCACCCGTTGCTGTCCTCCTGCGCCTCTTTGATGAGTGAGAAGGCCCGCGAACGGGCCTCCTCGAAGTGGTTTTCGAATACGTCTTCAAGACGCTCCTCGCTGTCGTCCACCAAGCGAGGGAAACCTGCTCCGCGTCGGGGTGAGCGGGCCTTGAGTGGAAGGGTGGGGTTTAAAGCGCGGTGGGGGCTCACGGCCCTTTGCAGCCATTGGTCATCGCCCACCAACGCTGCGGTGCGGCCTGTCAAACCTGCCATTCGCTGGGCCAGCATAATTCGGTGACGGCCGAATGCACACAACACGGACGGAGCCGACGTTCGGTGTCGCTGCCTTCATGTCCCCTTTCGCGGTATGCAGCATGACCGAAAGCCAGCGCGACTACGCGATTTGACAATGGTCAATTGACGCGGA
>Ga0209345_10006132_pt1 | contig 10968 bp, 8 predicted proteins | sample Cruoilmetagenom7_FD_187294 | JGI IMG/M metagenome (GOLD analysis project Ga0209345, IMG submission 187294) | Oil polluted marine microbial communities from Coal Oil Point, Santa Barbara, California, USA - Sample 7 (SPAdes) (version 2) | ecosystem: Environmental > Aquatic > Marine > Oil seeps ...
ATGGCATCCGTGCCGTCCTGACAATCGTTTGAGAAGACCAAAAAATTATCGAACCCTACTGCGCGGTGATGGGCTAGCCATTCGAGCAAAAACGCGGCCTCATTGCGCACGCATAGGATGGCAAGATGTGTCATCCTACCAAGCACGCCGGAAGCAGACGACCTTATGGGTCGAGCCGCGGGAGTAATAGGCAAGTCCGGCGTCCATCATGGCGCGAAACACGGCATTAACGCCTTCTGGGCCGATGTGTTGGGGGTGCAATTCGATCATAGCGCCGCGCAGGCCGGTAAGATCCAGATGTGGCAGCAGCGTCGCCTCTGCGCCTTCAATGTCAGCGATCAGAATGGTTGGCTGGATTTCCTTAAAAACATGGGAAGCGTTCAGTACATCCACCTTCACCTTTTGCGTGTTCGCCTCAGTGTCGTCTTCATGCGGGTCCATCGAAGATGCCAGCAGGTTTTCCCGGACATAGAAATTCGTGCTGCCGTTGCGTTTACCCAACAGACCGTGGGTCACATGGGCATTAGACAGCCGGTTAGCGGAATGCACGGATTCGATGTAGGGGATGAGGGCAGGGTTGGCCTCAAAGGCGAAGACGTTCTTGATATTGCGGCGCGTGGCCACCAGCGTGGACATAAATCCGATGCCAGCGCCCAGTTCGATCACGGTATCTTCGTCGCGTACAAGGCGCAGAACGCATTGCGCCTCTTTCGCCTCATAGCGGTTTTCGCGGAGCGCTGCGCGCAGTTTGCCAGTGATGAAATGATCGTCTTTGGGGAATTTCATGCCTTTGGACATGACAAAGGGATCACGCTTGGGGTGTTCATCCATCGCTTAACTCTCCATATCGAGTGCCAGTGCGTAGGCCACACGCTCTGTCTCGGTTAGTTTTACGGCAAGCGCTTCTTTGTAGAGGTCGGCGAATTCTGGGTTCTGGTGCAGTTCCTCAGCCTTGGCACGGTGCCATTCCAGCCCTTTTTGGTGCCAGCCACGCAAGGCATCGTCCTGCATCAGGCGGTCGTACTCAAGCTTGAGACGGGGGCTGTTGCGCTTGATCGTGATGTCGCGGTAATCCGACCAGTCCATGCGAATCCAGTAGTTGATCCCGATAGAGCGATCGACATGCAAGGCACGCCCGCGCTGCCGTTTGATCAGGAAACTCTCGGCCGAGCGCAGCGCGTAGTGGTTGAGTTGCAGCAGATCATAGCCGATGGATTTCTTCGATGAGCGCCAGCCGTTTTTGGCCACTTCGCGCGTCATATCCTTACCTGATCCATTTACCCATTTTACCTTGTTTTCAAAGGCTTCATCAAGCTTGTTAGGGCGGTGGCATGAGATTTTTTCATAGGCGCCGATGTTTTTGAACATCGTCTTGAAACCCCAAACCGTGTGCGGCTTGGGGCAGAACTTCGGCGCACAGGCGTCGAACTGGTCAATAACCAGATTATCGTTGAGCTTGGTGATGCCGTTATGACCGAACATGCGCCATGTCATGGCGACATTGGTGGCATCGGGAACAGCTGCGATAAAGTCCTGCAAAGTGCCGTTGCCGCAGCGCACGTTCATGAATTCATCCACGTCGATGTGAATGATCCATTCTGCATTTTTGATCACCGGCTCTTCGAGTGCGCAGTTGAGCGCGTGTTGCTGGGGGGAGTTGCCTTTCCAGTCGTCATTGTTGCGGTGCTGGAGCACACCCATTTCCTGCAAGCGATCAAGTATTTCAGAGGTGCCGTCCTCACACCCGTTTGTATAGATGAGGAAGTTATCGACCCCCATGGCGCGGTGGTAGGCGACCCATTCCACGATATAGGGCGCTTCGTTTTTCATGCATCCGACGATGACGTTGCCCGAGTTTCCTTCGGGCAAGACCCGCGGCACGATGGGCGCATACGCTGCCGCTAGTTCTTCCTCATTCACCGACCCCATCCGGTTGTGCGGGGCGAAAGGGGAGGTGCGCAGCTTTTCAAAGTTCTGGATGGCCAATGGGGGCATCAGTTTGCGTGCGGTTTCGGTCAGTCCGTCAGGTGCGTCGTCCTCGCCGCGCGGCGCGGCTTCGGTGCGCGGTGCCTCTGGGGTGCCTGCGACAGTGTCTGCCAAACGCGCCAGATCATGCGCGCGCTTTTGCTGTTCTTCACGGGTGGCCTTGTCGATGCGCCACATAAAGCCCAGCAGATATTGCGAGGGCCGGAACCCGAATAGCGGATCAGCCTCTGACCAACTGCCTTTGGCGCGCGGTGCCTTGAAGGTATCTGCGCTTAGCCCGGGCTGGGATTCGAGGAGTGCCTTCAGGCCGGGGGCAAAGTGGCGGGTGATCGGATGAAGCGCCGCAAGATCAAGGGGCGGTCCATCGACGGCGACATCCTGCACGAAACTGCGCCAAAGCTGGCGTGGGAGAATCCGCTGGCGGCTTGCCAGAACCTGGAGGATAAGGGCATTTAGTTGACGACCACGGGCCAGCGCCGCTTCAGGTGTCGGGGCTGGCAGGGCGATGGCCTCGGCCTTGCCGATATTGCCGTCTATCTTGAAGGTGCGCGCAATATCATCAATCACCTCTTCGGAGGCAAAACGGTCTGGGTCATAGCTGTGCAGTTGCACTTTGCCTGCGCCAAAGACACCTTCCCAGAAAGTGACCAGAGCGGGCAAGTCTAACCAGTGGTTGGGTGCTTGCGTTTCAGCAAAAACACCTGCGGCAGGGTCGATTTGCGGTGCCGCTTCCAGCGCCTCCTGCCACCAGCTTTCACTGCCCGCCAGATCGAGTTCGGCTTGCAAGCTTACACCGCGACCTTCAAGCAGCTGCGCGGAGTAAGCGCGTCCCAGCATACGTGTGGGCAAATCTACATGGGCAACCACTTCGATGTCTTCAGACAAGGGGGCCAACATGGCACGCAAGCGTTCCAGCTCGGACCGCGACCGCAGGCCGCTGCCAAGCTGTGTGCAAGAAAGGATCAGAACTTCGGGGTTATGCTGCGCCACCTCGCGGGTCAGATCATCCACCACCGCTTCGCGCAAGGTGGCTTGCTTTTGCGGCGTGATGTAGCCGCGATTGAACCGCAGTGGGTCCACGTGGCCGGGGTCGGTCGCTGCCATGAACAGGCGGACGTGGTTCTTGTTTCCGGGGCTGCGGGCATAAAGGATGCTCTTGCGCAGCAACTGCTCACGCTTGTCGGACAGAATGGACTGGACCCTTGCTGCGCTGGCCTCTTCCAGGCCGATATGAAGGTATATGCGCATCAGCTTGCCTTGTGTTCGGAATTGGCATTGGCCTGTCCCCACCACGGCAGGTCACTGCCAAGATGGTTTGCAACAGCATCATGCGCGCCTGCATCGGTCACATCATATTCCAGATAGGCGGGGTCACCCGCGAAAATAGCCGACAGATGGGCATAGTGCCCATCGATCCACTGTATCCGCTCGCGGCTGGTTTCTCCGTAGCCTTCGGGCAGGCCGGGAATGTCAGAGGCGGGCAGGCGGTCTGTGCCCAGATCGGACCAAGCAAGCATTGATTGCGAGACGTCCCAACTGTCACGCCGCGACGCGAGAAAGCGCACGTCAGGATGGTGAGTGCGGATCGCATCAATCAGGGCAAAGTCCATCTGTGGCCACAGGGATTTGCCTTTGCGCAAGCAGCTCAGCTCCGTCAGGGCGTTGAAATCCTCGAACAGCTCAGCCGGGTCGCCGCTTTGAAAATAACCTTTGTAAAGCAGATCGGCCACAAAGGCGTCTTTGAGCGTCGGGTTTTCAGTCTGGCGGGGGCGGATACGGTGATCCGCAACACGAAAGCCTGCAATCTTCAGGGCGCGTGCCAAAGATGTCGTGCCGGTTTTCGGCAGGCCCAGATTAACCACCTTCAGGCTTCTCACAGGATTTCCTCCAGCAAGCCCAGATCACGCAACATGGCTTCTTCCTGAGGGGGGAGTTTGGACGCGCGGCGCAGGTGTTTTTGCATGTTGCGGTATTCTTTCTGTTCCAAAAGCGCATCGCGGCGCGCCTTATGTGCTGTCACACATGCTTCATGCAGTTGGGCAATATTACCTTGTGATTTGAGCGTCTCGATCTGCTTGCGCAAAGCGGGCAGGTAGCGGCGGATCGACGTGTCCTCCCAAGCGGGATCATTCCGCTCGCGCCAGTATGTGTCATCGAACGCCCGGTTTTCGCGGTTGACGTCTCCGCGATCATTCTTGACCAGATAGCTGTCGAGACTGCGCAAGGCATAGTGGTTCAGTGTTGCATGTGACCGTGACCCGGCTGCCGGAAAACGGCGGATGCGGCGTGGATTTGCAGCCACCAAAAAACGGTGCGGTACATCACGACCCGATCCGTCCGTCCAGCTGGGGCGCTGTTTTTTCTTCACCTTGGGTTGGAAAAAGGGCCGGTGCGCACCGAAGTATTGAAGCGGAAAATCCTGCCGAACCAAAGATTTCACTTCGATAGCGGCTTCGCCACACCACAGGTCCGGGTTGTGGCTGTGGGTGAACTGTTCAATGACCGGACGGTCTTCGAATGTATCAATATCGTTGTTGGCGAAAAACTGGAAATTCAGGCTGATGGTCTGCGGATTGCCGCAAGCATCTATCAAGGCTGCAAAACTGTGATCGCCCACGTGGATGTTCGGGAATTCGTCGACGTCTGCTACCCAGACCCAATCGGCATCCTGCACGACCTTTTGCTTCTTGGCGTCCTTGAGAGCCTCCATCTGATAATTTCGCCCCTCGGCGGGGTTTGGCAAATGCTGCACATGTCCCAGTTCTGCCAATGCGTCCAGCAAGGTATCGGTGCCATCATCGCAATCATTGGAGTAAAACAGAAAATTTGTAACGCCTATGCATTGGTGAAAGGCAATCCATTCAAGCAGGAAGGGACCTTCATTCTTGACGCAAGTCACGGCCGTGATGCTCAGGTCATTCGCCATGGCCAGCTCCTTTCGGTGCTGCCGCGCCTGTCTTTGGGTTCAACATATCCGCCTCGTTACCGGGCCGCGGTGCCAACATAGCCCGTAACCTCTTTTTTCTGGTTAACAGGATGCCACCTTGGACGAATCACGTCAATCTTCAGTGTAGGGCGTCTCGGCGTGGCGTGACATATCTACCAATGGCTCCTTGACGCTTCGGCGATGCAATGGCCTTGTATGGTGATCACAACCCGAGGGAGCGACAGGTGGCCGATATATCTTCTATAGATGCAGTTCAAAAGATGCTGGCAGATCAGGGCTATGTTTGTAGCCGTGCCCTTGGCACGGTGGTATTTCTGAGCCTCAAGCTGGGCCGTCCTCTGTTTCTTGAGGGAGAGGCTGGCGTTGGCAAGACCGAGATCGCAAAGGCGCTTGCTGCCGCTATGGGGCGCCGCCTGATCAGGCTGCAATGCTATGAGGGGCTGGATGCGTCTTCGGCAGTTTACGAATGGAACTTTGCCGCACAGATGGTCGCCATTCGCACAGCCGAAGCGACAGGCGATGCAGACCGAAAGGCGCTCAACGCGGAACTTTTCAGCGACGAATTCTTGATCGAGCGTCCCTTGCTACAGGCTTTGCGCCCTGACGAAAATGGGGCTCCTGTATTATTGATAGACGAACTCGACCGAACGGATGCGCCATTCGAGGCCTTTCTGCTTGAGGCGTTAAGCGATTTCCAGGTTACAATCCCTGAGATGGGTACGATCAAAGCGCCGGAACCGCCGATTGTGATCCTTACTTCGAACCGGACCCGCGAAGTGCACGATGCGCTAAAGCGCCGTTGTCTGTATCATTGGGTGGATTATCCCGATTTTGATCGCGAAATGGAGATTTTGCAGGCCCGTGCGCCCGAAGCCGCAACAGCCCTCAGTCGCGAAGTGGTCGCTTTTGTCCAGCGTCTCCGGACTGAAGATTTGTTTAAAAAGCCTGGGGTGGCTGAAACAATCGACTGGGCCAAATGTTTGCTTGCGCTTGATGTGCTGACACTTAGTCCGGAAGTGATTGCCGATACTTTGGGGGCAGTCCTTAAGTATCAGGACGACATTGCAAAGCTTCAGGGGTCTGAGGCCAAAAGGCTGCTTGATGACGCAAGGGCCAGTCTTGACGCATGATATGGATGACCGGAATGCCGTTGATACAACACGCATCAGCGTTACCTGCGCCAAGGTTCCCTGATGGTTGAACAGATCCCACTTGAGTTGCCTGACAACCCCCGTCTTGCTGGTAACATCATCCATTTCGCGCGTGCGCTGAGGCGGGCGGGGCTTCCTATTGGGCCGGGTCGGATCATTGATGCCATTCAGGCGGTGCAGGTGGCGGGCTTTACCGACAAGCGGGACTTTTTCTATACGCTTCAGGCCTGTTTCGTAAACCGCCCTGAGCACGCGCGTATTTACGCACAGCTATTTCGTCTCTATTGGCGCGATCCACGGTATCTTGAGCATATGATGGCAGCCATGCTGCCCGCCATTCGCGGCGTGCAGGAGGAACGACCAGCCGAAGCGGCCGAGAAACGCGCGGCCGAGGCGCTGCTGGACGGGGCAGAGGCGCCGCCGCGCGATGAACCGGAAGAGCCGCCCGAAGAAGAGACCGTGATAGAGGTGGATGCGTCTTTGACGATGTCGCACACAGAGCGGCTTAAATCCCTGGATTTCGAATTGATGAGCCTTGCCGAAGTAGCTGAGGCAAAACGGATGCTGGCGCGACTAAGCCTGCCGATTAAGCCGCTGCCATCGCGCCGTAGTAGCGCCAGTTTTGGTCAGGGTCGTGTGGATGCGGCACGTTCATTGCGTACGGCCTTGCGGCGGGGCGGCGAGATGGACCGCCTTGCGTTGAAAAAGCCAAAAGCGCGCTGGCCCAATCTGGTGGTGCTTTGCGACATCTCAGGATCGATGAGCCAATATAGCCGTATCATCCTGCACTTTTTACATGCAGTGGCGAATGAACGCGGGGCGGGCTGGGCGCAGGTGCACGCCTTTACCTTCGGCACGCAGCTTACAAATATTACCCGCCATTTGCGTACCCGCGATGTGGATGCCGCGCTGAAGGCGGCCGGTGCACAGGCGCAGGACTGGGAAGGCGGGACACGGATTGGAAAAAGCATCGAGGCGTTCAACCGCGATTGGTCGCGGCGGGTGTTGGGGCAGGGTGCTGTGGTTCTTTTGATCACTGACGGGCTGGACCGCGATGATCCGGACGCTCTTGCGCGGCAGATGAAACGACTACATCTTTCTGCGCGACGGGTGATTTGGCTTAATCCATTGTTGCGCTGGGATGGCTTTGCTCCGAAGGCGGCGGGCATCCGTGCGATGTTGCCCCATGTGGACAGCTTTCGTGCCGGCCACTCCATTGCTTCGCTTGAAGCGCTGGCTGCTGCCATCTCGAAACCCGATGACATGGGTGAGAAGGCGCGGCTGATGCAGATGCTAGGAAACGATTAAGGGGGCCGCAGCCCCCTTGATGTTTTCAATGACGCTTAGGCCACAACTTTTTCAAAGCTGTCGGCATAGATACCTGTCAGATCGGCCAGAGGTGCCGATGAGCCGCCAAATGAGAGGGCATCTCCGCCGAATGTGCCAACGGTTGCCAGCGGCAGACCTGCCTTTTGGGCCGCGGCGATCAAGGCTTTTGCCGCCTCTGGCGTAGCCGCGATCAGGTAGCGCGCCTGATCTTCACCGAAGAGCGCACCTGTCTCGCTGGTTTCCAACGTCAACCCAAGGCCGGCGTGGTTAGCCATCTCAAACGCGGCGAGGGCAAGGCCCCCATCGGCCAAATCGGTACACGCGGCGATTGACGCGCGGTTGGCGCGGATGAAGTCGCCGTGCGCTGCTTCTGCTGCCAGATCCACTGGCGGCGCGTCCCCTTCGAGGCGCTCAAAGGCTTCTGCAAGGAGGGCAGACTGACCCAGATGGCCCTTGGTTTCACCCAGCAGCAACGCCACGTGGCCTGCTTTCACGTCGAATCCGATGATATCGGTAGACGTTTTGATCAGGCCAACAGCGCCGATTGTTGGCGTCGGCAGGATCGCGGAGCCGTCTGTTTCATTATAAAGCGAGACGTTGCCGGAGACGATTGGCATATCAAGAGCAGAGACAGCTTCACCGATGCCTTTGATCGCGCCGACAAACTGGCCCATGATCTGCGGCTTTTCAGGGTTGCCGAAGTTGAGATTGTCGGTGGTCGCCAACGGGGTGGCGCCAACGGCGGTCAGGTTGCGGTAGGCTTCGGCAACGGCCTGTTTGCCCCCTTCAATCGGGTTCGCTTTGACATAGCGCGGCGTTACATCAGAGGTGAAGGCCAATGACTTGTCCGTACCGTGGACGCGGACGATGCCAGCGCCCCAACCGGGTGTGCGGGCGCTGTCTGCCATCACCATGGTGTCATATTGTTCGTACACCCATGCTTTGCCTGCATAATTGGCCGACCCGATGAGTGCTTTCAGGCCCTCGATGGGATTGACTGTCGGCACATTGGTCAATGCGTCCGCTTTAGGTGTCTCGACCCAGGGGCGGTCATACTCGGGGGCTGTGCCTGACAGCGCTTTGAGCGGCAGATCGGCTTTGATCTCGCCGTTCAGACGAATGAGGAAGCGGTCTTCGGCAATTGTCTCACCTACAATGGCGAAATCGAGGTCCCATTTGTCGAACACGGCTTTGGCTTCTGCTTCCAGCTCGGGGCGCAGAACCATCAGCATGCGTTCTTGGGATTCAGACAGCATCATCTCATAGGCTGTCATGTTGACTTCGCGTGTCGGGACTTTTTCCAGATCAAGGATCACGCCAAGGTTGCCCTTGTCGCCCATCTCAACGGCGGAACAGGTCAGACCAGCCGCGCCCATATCCTGAATAGAAATCACGGCACCTGTTGCCATCAGCTCTAGCGTGGCTTCCATCAGGCGCTTTTCGGTGAAGGGATCACCGACCTGAACGGTGGGGCGTTTTTCTTCAATAGTGTCATCGAATTCGGCAGAGGCCATCGTCGCACCACCCACACCGTCACGGCCGGTTTTGGCGCCAAGATAAACGACAGGCATGCCAACACCGGAGGCGGCCGAATAGAAAATCTTGTCTGCATCGGCGAGACCGGCGGCAAAAGCATTTACCAGACAGTTGCCGTTATACGCTTTGTCAAAGCGGACTTCGCCGCCGACGCAAGGCACGCCGAAGCAGTTGCCATAGCCGCCCACGCCCGCAACGACACCATGCACCAGCTGTGTTGTTTTGTGGTGGGCTGGCTCACCAAAGCTGAGGCTGTTCATCGCGGCGATAGGGCGCGCACCCATTGTAAAGACATCGCGCAGAATACCGCCCACACCTGTGGCCGCACCTTGGTAGGGTTCAATGTAGGAAGGGTGATTGTGGCTTTCCATCTTGAACACGACCGCTTGACCGTCGCCGATGTCCACGACGCCAGCGTTCTCACCTGGGCCGCAGATGACCTGAGGGCCTGTCGTTGGCAAAGTCCGCAGCCATTTCTTGGATGATTTATAGGAACAATGCTCGTTCCACATGGCCGAGAAAATGCCAAGCTCTGTGAAACTGGGCGTACGACCTATCAGATCCAGAATCGTCTGATACTCGCTCTCGCTTAGCCCGTGGGCCGAGATGATATCCTGCGTGATGGCTGGCTCTGACATGGTGCGCTCCCCGAAGGCGATAAAACTTGGCCTCTCTCTTATGGCAGGAGCGTGCAGGGGGGAAGGGCGATTCAGCCGCTGTAGGCAATCAGAGGTGGGGGAATCCTGCCATGCAATCAAAGATTGCCAAAACAGCAGACAAAAAAAAGACCGGGCACAAAGGCCCGGCCAAGTCCAACAGGGAGGTATAAGGCGAGTCGCGTGTGCTGCTCAATCCTTATACGGGTCAATTAAGATGCAGGTTGCTCACAATCAAGGCAGATTGTGATAACGAAGTGGCATGTCCGCTATGCGTTTTGTGCATAGCTGGGCCGTGGAAGCGATTAGCTCTCTTTGAGTTGCTTCCGGTACGAAATGATTTCGTCTTGAACAAAGTCCTTGAATGCTGCCACGCGTTTTGATTGGCGCAGCTCCTCCGGATAGGCAAGGAAGACAGGAACTTCGGCTGATTCCACCTCTGGCAGGACCCGTACCATGTCGGGGAAATCCTGCACCAGATAGTCTGGCAGTACTCCGATCCCAAGGTGGTTCAGCACGCCCTGTAGCACGCCGAAGTAGTTGTTTACGGTCAAAAGGGACTTCACGTCATGCATCATGAGCTGCTGGATAAGCTGGAGACCTGCACCAACCTGATCGCTGCCAATGTTCTGGCAGATCAATCGATAATCTGTGATGTCTTCGATGTTCCCCGGTGTTCCGTTGGCCTTTAGGTAGGCGGGGCTTGCATACAAACACATGCGCACGGTCATCAGCCGCTTGCGGACAAGATCCGCCTGAGATGGTTCTTTCAGCCGGATTGCGACATCCGCCTCGCGCATGGGCAAATCCAGAACGCGCTCTTCCAGCATCAGGTCAACTTTGAGGTCGGGGTATTTGTCGTATAGCTTTGACAAACGTGGTGCGAGCCACAGTGTGCCGAAGCCGGTGGTGGTGGTTACGCGCAGCTCACCGAATACTTCTTCTTCGCTGTCGCGGATGCGCGCAGATGCGGCATCCAGACGTTTTGACATCGCCCGCGTCGCGTCAAACAGCAGCTCTCCCTGCTCGGTGAGAATCAGTCCGCGTGCATGACGGTGGAACAGATTCGTGTTAAGCTGCTCCTCAAGTCCGCGCACCTGACGGCTGACAGCTGATTGCGACAGATTCAATTTGTCGCCGGCATGGGTCAGCGAGCCAGCGTCCGCCACTGCGTGAAAAATCCTTAATTTGTCCCAATCCATCGCCATTCCTTCCGGTTGATGGCCTCATACCGGAAGTTAGCTACCGGACACAGCCTAAACCATAGGGGAAAAAAATTGAAAATGCATTACATGCTATACAGGTCAGCAAATATGACCTATTGTGGTTAAAAATTCTGCACGTTGATGCAGGCCATTGGCCT
>Ga0209345_10006134_pt1 | contig 10967 bp, 9 predicted proteins | sample Cruoilmetagenom7_FD_187294 | JGI IMG/M metagenome (GOLD analysis project Ga0209345, IMG submission 187294) | Oil polluted marine microbial communities from Coal Oil Point, Santa Barbara, California, USA - Sample 7 (SPAdes) (version 2) | ecosystem: Environmental > Aquatic > Marine > Oil seeps ...
TGAAGGGTCTAAAGTTGCGAAAAGCTGATTTTTAGCGCAAACATTGCTTTTGGTCAATGTATTTAGCAATGTAGATTTTCCAGCATTTGTGTAGCCTATTATGGAAATTATAGGAAGCCCTTTTTTGTTTCGTTTTGCTTTTTGTAAAATTCGCTGCTTTTTTACAAGGGACAACTCTTTTTTCAACCTTGTTATTCGATCACGCACACGCCTTCTGTTTATCTCAAGTTTTGTTTCTCCAGGACCTCGCCCTCCAATACCTCCTGTCAAGCGCGACAATGCAGTATTTTTTACAATGAGCCTTGGCAGTAAATATTGCAGCTGAGCAAGCTCTACCTGCAGTTTGCCTTCCCTTGACATGGCACGTTGGGCAAAAATATCCAAAATCAACTGTGTTCTGTCAATTACCTTCAATTCTGTTAAATCTGTTATTGAACGTATCTGTGAAGTGTTCAGCTCCTGCTCAAAAATAATAATTTCAGCTCCTTTTGAATATGCCTCTATAACCATATCCTGAAGCTTTCCCATACCCATCATGAATCTGGAATCAACTTTTTTCCTTTGCTGCATAAAAAAACCTGCAACATTTAAACCACATGTTACAGCAAGCTCTTTTAGTTCTTTTAATGAATCATAAGCATATTGTTTTGACTTTAAGGAAACACTAACAAGAAGAGCCCGCTCCTTTCCATCTTCCACGCTGCTGGAAGTCGATACATGAGAAAGCTTATTTTCAAAAACTCTAATTTGATCAAGACATCCAGTATCTAGCTCATCTAACGAAATAGGAGAAAGTATATGATAAGGCTTTCCACTACTTATGCTGTCTGACAATATATATCCAATATATACCTGATGAGTATGTCGATTATCAGAAAGCGTAATCGCAACCATCATGTCCAACCTTAAAAGCGCAAGATCTGTGAGATCATCACTTGATAAAGGTTCATTTGCTTTAAGATGGGTATGAACACACCTTAATCCTCTTAAATGGCCATGTGCTGCTCTATATTTACCTGTGTCAGGTATTACAATACGCTGGCTATCGCCTACAATCACATAAGCTATTTTGCCCTTTCTATTTATTAAAAGAGCTATCTGCCGACTGATCTGCTGTGAAATTTTACATATATCTAACGCAAGTTCAGGAGTGATAATAAATTGCGGAGGAATTTGACGATTATACAATTTTTCTATTCTGCGGATGTAAATTGCCTTTAAACCGCTTTTGTTTCCAAAAATACTTTTCATAAACAAATGTATGCCAAAGGTTAAAACTGCATGAAGCAATATTATCGAAACATTGTTAATAAATAATATTTACTTTTGATTTCCTTCAACTCAAGCCAACTTACAATTTGATCATACTATCTATTTTAGGATAGAATTGAACCAATAACTTTAAAAGGCAATACTTTCAAAACGGGTATATGTATTTAAAAATGTTAGATAAACTACTCCAACAGGACCGTTTCTCTGTTTAGCTACAATAAGCTCTGCTTTTCCTCTATTAGGATTATTTTCATCCTTGTTGTATACCTCATCTCTGTAAATAAACATAACCACATCGGCATCTTGCTCAAGAGCTCCAGATTCCCTTAAGTCTGAAAGCTGGGGACGCTTGTCCGCTCTTTCTTCCAGTTTTCGGTTCAACTGAGAAAGTGCAATAACAGGAAGATCCAATTCCTTTGATAATGACTTAAGAGATCTAGATATTTCAGAAATTTCCAGATCTCTGCGCTCTGTTGAACCGTGCGTTTTCATAAGCTGAAGATAATCGATAAAAATCAAACCCAAATTTTTGTCCATCTTTAATCTTCGTGATTTAGCTCGTATTTCCATAACTGAAATATCTGGGGAATCATCAATGTAAATGGGAGCTTCAGACAAAACCCCTGCGGCAAAGTTCAGACTTTGCCAATCTTCTTTTCCTAAAAAACCTCCACGCAAACGAGCAGAGTCTACCCTTGCTTCTGCACAAAGCATACGCAAAGAAAGCTGTTCTTTTGACATTTCAAGGGAAAAAATTGCTGAAGGAATTCCTGCATCAACTGTTGCATTTTTTATTATATTAAGAGCCAATGCAGTTTTACCCATACTTGGTCTAGCTGCAATAATTAAAAGATCAGACTTTTGGAATCCTGATGTTAATACATCAAGTTTTTCAAAACCTGAAGGTACACCTGTAACAAGAGCTTTATTTTTCTGCCGCTCATCAAGTGCATCCATATTATCTTCGAGTATTGAGCTGATATGGACAAAAGATGGCTTGGTTTTATTTTCTGAAATGGTTAAAATAGACCGCTCTGCAAAGTCAATTATTTCATCTATATCACCACGATCTGCAAAACATTTTTTAGAGATATCATTTGCTTTTTCAATTAATCGCCTTAGACAAGCTTTATCATAGACAATTTTTGCATAATGTTGTGCATTTGTGGCAATCGGTACAGTATCTACCAGCCTTGCCAGATATGCAGCCCCCCCTACTTTCTCAAGTTGACCAGCCATTTTAAGAATATTGGCAAGGGTTACAAGATCCACGGGCTCATTTTTTGAAAATAGCTCTTTTATGGCAGCAAAAATTTTTTGCAGAGAAGGTTTATAAAAATCCTCTGGTTGTAAAATTTCTAATATATCGAGAAGCACCCTATTATCAAGTAATATGGCACTTATTAAAGACTCCTCAGCATCAGGATCCTGTGGAGGAACATTATATAATAAAGAATCATTTTCAGTTTGCAAATCACAAACAACCTTTATGTCAAGTAATGAAAAGTCAAATAAATTAAATCAATTATCACGCAATAACTTTTGGTTGGATTTATCCGAGCTTTTATCCAACATGCAAGTCACTCAGATACTACCTCGACTGTTATCTCCGGCTCAACATCTTTATATACCCTGATTGGAACCTTATAAGTTCCAATTTGTTTTAATGGCTCACTTAATAAAATCATTCTTTTTTTCAATTTGATATCCTGGCTATCAAGAGCATCAACAATATCCCGTGAAGAAACAGAACCAAATATGCGATCTTCATCAATAACCTTTGCAGATATCTTGCAAACAACCCCTTCAAGTTTTTTTGCTATCTCTTCTGCAATTTTTGCCTCTTTTGCAATCTGAATGTCAAATTTAGCCTTTTGTTGCAAAAGAATTTTTCTACTTTTCGAATTTGCCATTAAAGCCTTTTTCTGTGGTAATAAATAATTACGGGCATAACCGTCTGCTACGGTTACTTCGCTACCAATTATCCCTAAGGAATCTATTGTCTCTGTTAACATCACTTTCATATTTTGTTCTCCATAAAACTTCGGCAGGCTGCTTGCAGAATGCAAATTTTAAAAATTTTCATACAATGTATGGCTTATAAAATTATTTTATTTAGTTTTGTAACAGCCTGTCGAAACTATTAACTTTCAATAAAATAATAAAATCCAGAATATAAAAAACTGCAGATATAATAACTCATAATTTTATGTATTGCTCTTCCTGAAATTTACCCATGTATCAACAAAACCTGCAACTATCACCATAAGCAGTACAATCTGCTGTATGGCAATAAATGTATATATAAAAAATCTCAGAAAACCAGGAAACTGTTTTTTTTCAAAAAAAAATGCTACAATTGATATACCATTGAAAAAATATATCGTCATTAAGACAATCAAACCATTGAGTCCAATTAAACCACAACTCTTACCTGGCAAAAAAAACATTATAATACATCCAATAACCCCCCAAACCAAATGTTCAGGTGCTTTCCAAATCTTAAGAGAACCAAAATCAGGATAAAAAATTCCTTTTGCATTGAATATAGGTCTTGCAAGCAGCAAGCTTGTCCATGTCAAAAAAAGAGTACCGGATATCGCAAGTGCTGGAAACGTCCGTATAATATAATATTTAACAGAATCAAACAGTTTTGATAGCAAATAAATCTGTTCTTCTGCAAAGCCACTTGTTTCGTAAAACTTAATCATATCAGACAGGTTCTTATCCACGTATTCAGAAATAAGATCAATTAAATTGGTATCAAATGCACTACAATAAAAAAAAACAAATAAAGACCCAATCATCAGTGCAAGAAAACTTGAATACAATATCGTTTTTTCAACTGACAGATTTAACTCTATAACTTCGCTCAATATGAACCCAATTAATAGCAAATCAACAAATAAATATAGTGGTTTTTTGCCCAGCAACGACATAATAAGAATTACTGTTAAAAGCGGAACTAAAATTCCTCTATTCCTGCCTAATTTAGATCTGTAGAAAAGTACCGGCAAAGGAAGTAAAAAAATGCAGAAAAAACCTATTACAGGTAAATAAACCAATGCCACAAAAATAAGGATAGTTATTACTACCCCAAATATAACATCTTGTAATATTTTATCCTGTGCAGATTTAGGTTGAAACTCCACAGTTTTTTCCTTTTACTTTACACATGTGAGAGCAAACAATGTAAACAATATGAAATAACTTTTCCGTACATCACCTTACCTAAACCAGTATAACACCGATACGATATCCAATAGATTCAGAAAAGCTATAATTCACGACCGTCCACAGTACCCACATAAGGAAGAAGAGCAATAGTACGAGCCTGTTTTATAGCATGTGCTATAACTCGCTGATGCTTTGAACATGTACCAGATATTCGTCTAGGTATAATTTTTCCACGTTCCTTGATAAAATATTTAAGTGTTTTTATATCCTTGTAATCAATAACAATACTTTTATCTGCACAAAAACGGCATACTTTGCGGCGATGGTATATTTTCTTTTTTTTTCTATAATACATAATAACCTCTTTTTTTCTTATCATGTAGCATAAATGAAAAAGCATTAATAAATGTTACTCATTATATGCTGTCTACATCACTTTTTATGATTGACTGTTTTCTGCTTTATTTTCAACTGTCTCATCTGCTTTATTTTCAACTGTCTCATCAGATTTATTTTCAACTGTCTCATCAGATTTATTTTCAACTGTCTCATCAGATGATTCAACATTTTTTTTCTCTTTAACAGCAGATGCGTTTTTAGTATTACCACTTTCTTCTTCAGCTTCTTTCTTATTTATTTCATCCCTTAGCTTTTCCACATCAACATTTTTTTTAAGTAGTACTGTCATATACTTTAAAACGCGTTCATCAATCCTGAAAAGTCGTTCTATCTCATTAACGGTATTTCCATCTCCACAAAAGTTCAAATAAATATAATATCCATGTTTTTTTTTCTTTATTTCATAGGCAAGTTTTTTATCTCCCCACTTGTCAAACTGAAATAATTCACCACCGTATTTTGGAATTATATCTTCAATTCTGTCAAAAACTGTATTCTTTTCTTCATCTGAAATATCAGAATCCATAATCATAACAGTCTCATATCTTCTCATATAAACCTCCTTATGGTTATTAAAAGCCCCGTTAAATTGGAGCAAGGATAACATTTCTTTTTTATATTGCTTCCTGACAAATTGTATACTTATCAAATGTTTCAACAAAAAAGGCATCAAAACTATCTTGGATGGAAACAATCAAACTACACCATATTGTTCAACAAGATTAATTGACTATATTATTTATTTTCCTAATATTGTCTGTGCTATTTAAAACTCAGTTAGGGCTAAATTGTCAAGATTATTTTAAAAAAGCTTATAAAAAATTAACAAATCAAATTATATCATAATTTAAAAATTTTATATTAATAACGCCATTTTTAATACTCAAAACAGCTGCAGCAATTTTTACAATAACAACATGGTAACATTTCTCTGTTGATTTTAGGAAAATAAAAGTATAGACTAATTGTCTATACATAAGGTAAGCTTTGCACTAAAAATTAAAAATGTAACACCCTTCATACGGACTTTTAATCTTAAACAGTCCAAATTCATTTGATAAAACAATTAAATTTCCTATTGTTTAAATTATTATTAATGTATCTTTTTATTATACAAAATTCAACATTTTTATTATAAGGAGAATATCAACTTCAATAATGATCATTAAAAAGCCAAAACCATAATTTATCAATTATTCCAAATAAAATTTAGCTATCGACGTGCTGTTGCAGAATGAAAATTCCGAAATTTTTACATACAATATATTGCGTATAAAAAATTATTTTCTTTGGTTCTGTAACAACCTATCAAATGGTTTTTCATAATTAAAATTATACAATTCGAGTTAAAATTATATATACTATGAAAATAGCAATTTGTCATTACCATCTAAAAACTGGAGGAGTTACAACAGTAATTAAGCAGCAGCTTCAAGCCATTAATAACGAACGTGATATTCTTATATTATCTGGTGAAAAACCTGAGGCATCTTTTCCTGTTGATACGGTTTATATCCCTGGGCTAGGTTATGATAAGCCAACTAAAAAAAAAATTAAACCGGAAACCGTTGCGCAGTCCATAATAAACGCAATCTATTCAAAGTGGAAACAAGGATGTGATGTTCTTCATGTTCATAATCCAACATTAGCAAAAAATAGTAACTTACAACAAATTTTAGAAATCTTACAAAATAATCAAATCAAACTTTTTCTGCAAATCCATGACTTTTGTGAAGACGGACGAGCTTTAGAATGTTATTTTAAAGACGAATATATCTCTAATTGTCACTACGGAGTCATAAATTCAAGAGACTATCATATTCTTCTAAAAGCCAGCCTTAAAAAAGAAGGTGTACACAAAATTTTCAATACTGTAACACCTTTTAACTTGAACAATAAAAATGTCAAAATAGAAAATAGGGTTTTATATCCAATTCGTGCTATAAGAAGAAAAAATATTGGTGAGGCAATTCTATTATCAATCTTTTTCAAAGAAAAAGAGAGGCTAACTATAACGCTTCCTCCAAACAGCGATACAGACTTAATAAGTTATAATGCATGGAAAAAATTTGTTAAAGAAAATAACCTGAATGTGGAATTTGAAGCAGGATTAACAAATAATTTTGCGAAACTAATACAATCTTCTAAATTTATAATTACAACAAGCTTGTCAGAGGGTTTTGGCTTTTCATTTCTTGAACCCTGGACAGCAAAAAAAATACTCTGGGGCAGAAAACTTCCTGAAATTTGCAACAACTTTGAATCAAAAGGTATTGAGCTCAAACATCTTTATACATCACTTCTTGTCCCTGTATCATGGATTGGTAGAAACAACTTATACGATAAATTTAGAAAATGCATATTAAACATATGTGAAAAATTCAACTATTTCATTGATGAAAAAACAATTAATAAGGCATTTAACCGACATATCATAAATGACAATATTGATTTTGCTCTGCTTGATGAAGTATTTCAAAAACAGATAATCATAAATGTGTTATCAAGTAGCAAAAATTTTAATAAACTTACTTTCCTTAACCCATATATGGCAAATCCCGGTCACGTTACAGACCAAAACATCCTGATCCAAAACAATATGGACATAATATTAAGTCAATATAACCTTAAAACATACAAAGAAAAGCTTCTTAGCATATACTCAATTGTTAAAACCAAGCCTGTTATTCAAAAAATAAACAAGCAAACACTTCTTTCACAATTTTTAAACATTAATAAATTCAGCATGCTTAAATGGAATGACTATGTTGAATAATATTTCTTAAAAATCCAAACATATTGCTAAAATTCATATTCTTAAATTATAATGGGGTTGACTTTTTTCAAATTGCAACCATCTTATAATATTAAAAAACAGTTGGAATCCAGTTCATAAAAAAGACATTCTAATCACATTAGCAAACAAAATATATGTATTATATAAAAAATTATTTTTATAAATTTATTTTTCAAAAGGAACTACTTTATGGAAAACAAACAAGAAACCTATCAGTTTAAGACAGAAATAAAACAGCTTTTGGACCTTATAATCAATTCCATGTATTCCAATAAGGAAATTTTTTTAAGAGAATTGATTTCAAATTCTTCTGATGCAATTGACAAACTTAGATTTAAGTCTCACACAGATCCTGAATTATCTGGTGACGATACTGTATATAAAATCAAACTTATTCCCGATGGAATTAAAAAAACTATAGAAATATCAGACAACGGCATTGGGATGACATACAATGAAGTAATGGAAAACATTGGAACAATAGCAAAAAGCGGTTCCACAGCTTTTCTGGAAGCCATGGAACTTAATCAAAAAAAAGATACTATAACACCTGAATTGATAGGTCAATTTGGTATTGGATTTTACAGCTCATTTATTGCTGCTGACAAAGTTACCATTATCACAAAAGCTGCTGGGTCAGATACAGCAACAAAATGGGTATCAACAGGAGATGGTTCTTATACAATTGAAGAAACAGATAAAAAATCACGCGGCACACAAATTATCTTAGATTTAAAAAAAACCGAAAAAGAAGAACAGGATTTTACAGATGAATGGACAATTAAAAGCATAGTAAAAAAACATTCAGATTTTGTAGGATATCCAGTTGTCATGGATGTTGAAAAGGAAGAACCACTTCCTGAAAATGAACAAATACTTGACAAAGATGGTAAAGCTGTTGGAAAAACAACAAAAACAGTTATCCGTGAAGAGACATTAAACTCCATGAAAGCCATCTGGACAAAAGATAAAGAAGATGTCACAGATGATGAATACAAAGAATTTTACCAGCATATCAGTCATGACTGGAATCCTCCTTCAACCCATCTACATATGAAATTTGAAGGTACAACAGAATATAGTATCCTTATTTACATACCCTCAAAACTCCCATTTGATATGTTTCACCAGGATAGAAAGCATGGTGTTCATTTATATTGCAAACGAGTATTTATTATGGATGATTGCAAAGAACTTATACCTGAATATTTCAGCTTTGTACATGGTGTTGTTGACGCTCCTGATTTAGATCTTAATGTAAGCCGTGAAATTTTACAGCAAAATACGCTTGTCAGAAACATTCGAAAAAACATAACAAAAAAGCTGTTTGATAATTTTAACAGTATGGAAAAAGAAAAATATGATGAGTTTTTCAATGAATTCGGAGCAGTAATTAAAGTCGGGATTCATACAGATTATGAAAACCGCAACAAAATTTCAGATCTCATCAGATATAAAACCACAAAATCAGATGGTAAATATATTTCTTTAAAAGAGTATGTAGAAAATATGCAGCCTGATCAAAAAGAGATATATTTTATCACAGGTCAAAATTATTTATCAATACTTAACAGTCCACATTTAGAGCAACTAAAAGAAAAAAATTATGAAGTTCTTTTAATGACAGATCCTGTAGATGAATGGGTGGTTCAATCCTTAACTGAATATGATGGGAAACAGCTTAAAAGTGCAGAAAAAGGGGAGCTTGATTTAAATTCTGTTGACGATAAGAAAAAAGATAAATATTCTTCTTTATTTAAATTTATTAAAATTACTCTTCAGGACAATATAAAAGATGTCAAACCCTCAACGCATCTAAAAGATTCTATAGCATGCTTATCTGGTGATGCATACGACACGAGTGCATATATGGAAAAAATTCTCGCATCTAGCGGTCAAAAGCAGCCTGATACAAAAAGAATACTTGAACTTAACATAGAACATCCGGTATGCGAAAAAATTAATGATATGCATGAAAAAAATAAAGAAGATCCAGTATTGAAAGATTACATTGATATGATACTCAGTTCAGCTATAATAAGTGAAGGTGGAAAAATAGACAACCCGTCCAAATTTAGTAAAATGTTAGGTAGCCTCATGAATAAGGCATTAAAGTAATAATAAAGATCAAGTTTTATAAAATTGATCTTTATTATAGCCCATTTTCAAGGCTAAATAGTGTCCATCCAGAGAATGGCTGGACACTATTTATAACTCTACAGCCTGTCGATTGTCAAATCCTTAGGTAGCAAGCCAAAATTTTCTATAACAGTACAAACCGCTTGCCCTTAAGCGAATTTTCGTAAAATTTATGTGATCATATTCAAGTATATCTAAATAACATGTTACAATTCATAATAAGTTAAACTTTCATAACCATTTTCTGTAACCAATAGTGTTTGTTCAAACTGTGCAGAAAGTGATCCGTCTTGCGTTACTGCTGTCCATTTATCTTCTTTTATTTGAACGTATCTTTTACCAAGATTTATCATAGGTTCAATTGTGAAAACCATTCCCGGCACAAGCGTAATGCCCTCACCTTTTTTTCCAAAATGAGGCACTTCCGGAGGCTCATGAAAGTTGTATCCAACACCATGCCCTATATACTCTCTAACAATAGAGCACCCTTCTTTTTCAGCATATGTTTGAATAGCCCACCCAATATCTCCAATAGTGTTTCCTGGCCGTACAGCTGACATACCTTTTTTTAAACTTTTCCGCGCCACATGTACTATTTTTCTGGCTTCATCTCCAGGCGTTCCAATAAAAAATGTCTTATTGGCATCAGCATAATAACCATTTAAAATAGGAGTTACATCAACATTTACAATATCCCCATTTTTGATAATCCGTTTTCCAGGAATTCCATGGCATATAACTTCATTAACTGAAACACAAACGCTTTTTGGAAATCCACGATAATTTAATGGAGCAGGTATAGCGCCCTTTTTAATAATAAATTCATGAACTATGCTGTTTATATCATCTGTTGTCATATCTGGCATCAAAATTTTTTCCACAAGATCTAAAGTATCAATAGCCAGATGGCCCGCTTTTTTTATCCCTTCGATATCTGCTTTTTTCTTTAACAAAATGTTATATCTTTGAGCATAAAGCCTACTAAAATCATTTAACTGCTTATTTTCCTTGCCAAGACAACATTTTTTAAATTTAATACCACTTCCGCAAAAACAAGGATCATTTCGCCCTATGTTACTATTTTTATTTACCATCATAGAAACCATATATTTTCAAAAAATTTTTATATAAAACAACACACATATAGCTATTTTAAATTGTTGCACATTTTACTTAAAGCCAA
>Ga0209345_10006135_pt1 | contig 10966 bp, 13 predicted proteins | sample Cruoilmetagenom7_FD_187294 | JGI IMG/M metagenome (GOLD analysis project Ga0209345, IMG submission 187294) | Oil polluted marine microbial communities from Coal Oil Point, Santa Barbara, California, USA - Sample 7 (SPAdes) (version 2) | ecosystem: Environmental > Aquatic > Marine > Oil seeps ...
TCTAATGTTCAACTAACATACTGAACTGTAAAGATTTGGTGGAGCCTAGCGGGATCGAACCGCTGACCTCCTGCATGCCATGCAGGCGCTCTCCCAGCTGAGCTAAGGCCCCATCGTGGATCGTATCGTGTGATCCGGGTCGTTATGCGCCGCTAACTAGGCGCTGGCGGAGGCGGGATCAAGCGGAAAATTGACCCCGCCGCCGAATAATTAGTCTTCGTCGTCCGACGCAACTTCGGCGATATCGTCGAGGGGAACTGTATCCTCATCATCATCGTCGTCATCCAGCAGATCGTCGTCCAGATCGACATCGACTGTGTCGTCGTCATCCACCAGAGTCTCGTCGTCCGCCTTGTCGCCCTTCTTGGCCTTGGCTGTGACCGCATCCTCGGCATCCGCCGCGATCATGCGGGACTTGGAATTGTCGACCTCGACCTCTTCGCCCGTGTAGGGGCTGATGATCGGATTTTTGTTGAGGTCATAGAAGCGCTTGCCCGTAGTGGGGCACAGGCGCTTGGTTCCCCATTCTTCGTTGGGCATGAAACACCCCTTTATAATATTACTGTTGCGTGTAGATGATTCCGGCCAAGTGCCATATGAGGGGGGCACTGTCAAAGGCTTTGGCCACTATCTAGGGACGTTGCCCCGGTAATGAAAGACCCTGTGCTGCCCGGCAACCCGCCGATTCCCCTAACCCTGCGGCGTTCAGCGCGTGCCCGGCGCATTTCTTTGCGCATCTCGCAATTGGATGGGCGGGTGACCCTGACCATGCCCAAACGGCTGGCCGAGCGCGAAGCCTTAGCCTTTGCCGAGACCAAACAGGACTGGATTCGCAAACATTTGGCAGAGCGGGGTGAGGATGTGATCGTCGCACCCGGTGCCGAAATCCCCCTCGGGGGAAAAATGCTGCACGTCGCAGCAGGGCAGGGGCGCGGCGTGAAAATCGGGACTGAAGAGATCGTCGTTCCGGGGGCTGCCGAAAGTCTGGGCAAACGCCTGGCCGCGCATCTGCGCGAAGTGGCACGTGATCGGCTGGCGGGAGCCTGCGATGACTATGCCGCACGATTGGGCCGCCCCTACAGCCGCATCACCCTGCGCGACACCCGCTCGCGTTGGGGCTCTTGCACCAGTGACGGCGGGCTGATGTTCTCTTGGCGGCTGATAATGACCCCACCTGAGGTGCTTGACTACGTCGCCGCACATGAGGTGGCGCATCTGGCGCAGATGAACCATTCGCCCGCCTTTTGGGCCGAAGTCACCCGCATTTATGGTGATTATCAGCCCGCCCGCCAATGGCTGCGCGATCACGGTGGCGGGCTGCATCGGTATCGGTTCTAGGCCGCGGGCAGGGATGCGAAACGCGCCTTCAGCAATGCTTCGGCATATTCATCCTCTGCCGTGCTGTCATGCACCACACCGCCGCCCACGGCGAGCCGCAGACGCCCATCGGCATGCGCGGTGGCGGTGCGAATCGCGACGTTGAACTGCATGGCCCCCGAGGGCGCGATCCAACCGACCGCCCCGCAATAGGCATCGCGGGGCGCAGGCTCCAGTGACCGAATTATCTGCATCGCACGTATCTTTGGCGCGCCGGTGATCGAGCCACAGGGGAACAGAGCGTCGAAGATCTCGGATAGGCCGCGCTTTGGCAAAATCTGCGCGGTGATGCGCGAAGTCATCTGGTGTAGGGTTTCATAGGTCTCAATCTCGAACAATCCCGGCACCTCGACGCTGCCCACTTCCGCGATCCGGCTGATGTCATTGCGCAGCAGATCGACGATCATCAGGTTTTCGGCCATGTTCTTTTCCGAAGCGGCAAGCGCAGCCCGCAAGCCTGCATCTTCCTGCGCATCGCGCCCGCGCCCTGCGGTGCCTTTCATCGGCCGTGCAGTCAGGCGGCCGGTTTCCGTCAGCGAAAAGAACAGCTCCGGCGAACGCGACAGCAAGACGGGTCCCCCGAGATCGACGAAGGCACCATGCGCCACCGTCTGCCGGTGCCGCAACCGGGCGTAGAGGGCGGCGGGTGTGCCGCTATACTCTGCCACCATGCCAAAGGTCAGATTAGCCTGATAGATATCCCCCGCGGTGATAAAGTCCTGTACCTGCTGAAAGACCGCCGCATATTGCGCAAAGCTCCAATCCGGTGTGAGGGCCGACAACGTGGCCTCGCCAGTTTCCTCAAACGCATGAGGCTGCGGCCTGTCGAATACCCCAAACCGTAACAGCGGCAGGCCGCGTTTAGGTGGCAGAAGGTCGCGCAGCTTGGCCGAGCTGAGATACCCCAATTCGTAGCTTGCATAGCCCGCCAGCCACAGACCTGCCGCCTGCGCCTCTTCCAGCGCTGCGAAGGCCTGCGGCACCTCTTCGGGCGTCATGGCGCTGATGATGCGGCGCGGCGCACGAAAGGCAGTGCCATGGCCCAGCGGGCCACTGTCGAAAAGAACGCAAGGCGGTGTCATTTGGCTGCTTAAAAGTCCGCAGGCACGCGCAAGTCGCGCAAGGGGCGGACGATGTCGATAGCTTCCTGATAGATCGGATGCGCCTTATAGGCTGCCAGCGCATCGGCGTCCGGGAATTCTGCATAGACCACGACATCCACGTCCCCCGAAAGCGCATCTACCCGCGTGTTTTCGCATATCTCAAAGGTCGTCGAATGCGGGATGTCGGCCAGCTTCCAAAGCCCCGCCACGATGGCGGAAATGTCTTTCGGGTCTTTGGCCGAGAAGAAGACCACATGGCGGATAAAATTTCTCTGGGTCATGGCGCGGCTCCTCTGGTTGTTTGGCCCCCGATAGAACGCAGCGCGGCGCAGGACAACGGCTGATCCCCCCTCGGCCATAAAACGCCGCGCTTGACCTCTGGCGCTCTTGTGATCACAACCGCCCTATGAACCTAACCCCCCGTCCCGTCGAGGCCACACCGCTGGCCCATGACCGCGTCTATCGCGGGTTACGCTCACGCATCATGCACGGCGACCTGCCGCCCGGCCATGCACTGACGCTGCGCGGGATCGGGCGCGAATACGATGTCTCGATGACCCCCGCGCGCGAAGCCGTGCGGCGCTTGGCCGCCGAAGGGGCGCTGACCATGTCGACCTCGGGGCGCATCTCCACGCCCGAACTTAGCAACGAGCGCATCGAAGAGCTGGCAGCCCTGCGCGCGCTTTTGGAGGTCGAGCTGGCATCCCGCGCCTTGCCCCGTGCCCATATGGCGCTGATTGAACGGATGCAGACCATCAACACCAACATCGCCGAAGCTGTCGCCCACCGCGATGCGGTCAGCTACATCCGCACCAATCTAGAATTCCACCGCACCCTCTATCTGCGCGCCCAAGCCCCCGCGATGCTGGCGATGGCTGAAACGGTTTGGCTGCAGATGGGCCCAACCATGCGGGCACTCTATGGCCGCCTGCGGCGAACCGAGCCGCCGCATTTCCACCGCCTTATCATCGCAGCATTGCGGGCCGGGGATGAGCCAGGTTTGCGGCTGGCTGTCCGCTCGGATGTGACGCAGGGCTTGCGGATGCTGGCAAGTTAATCAAGTCAGGCCGCGCTTGACAGGCAAGGAGCGCTGGCCCAATAACGTTGCATGGAAATGATCTGCATCACGACAGTCTATTACCCCCGCTCCTAACCGGCGCGGCACCCCTTCCCATATCCAACAGCCGCCACAGCGCGGCTTTGCTTGTCTCCCTGTGGTGATCACAGAAAGAGACGACATGCCCCTTATCCGCCCTGCGACGAAACCCGACCTGCCGATGGTTCTTGATCTCGCCCATGCGCTGGCCGCCTACCACGGCGATGCCGCGACGTTGAACCTCGCCGCGCTGGAGCGCGACAGCCTTGGCCCCACACCATGGGTCACCTTGCTGGTCGCGGAAGGCACGACCGGGCTGCACGGCTACACAGCGCTCTGCCCACAGATGCAACTCCAGTTTGGCGCGCGAGGGATGGACCTTCACCACCTCTTCGTCTGCGACACGGCGCGCGGCAAAGGGGTGGGCCGCGCGCTGGTGCAAGCGGCACTGGAGCATGCACGCGGGCAGGGGTGCACCTATGTCACTGTTGGTACGGATCAGCAGAACCGGCGCGCGCAGTCGTTCTACCGCCGCGCCGGGTTTGACCAGATCACGCCTGATCCGCGGTTCCGGGTAAAGCTGGCTTAAGCTGCCAGCCCCTTGCGACCCATCTCAAGGAATTTGGTCCGGCGGTCTTTCACGAGCGCCTTGCCATCCTTACCGTCGAGCTCTTTAAGCATCGCGGCAATCGCCTCGCCCACAGCTTCGATGGAGTGTTCAGCATGGCGATGCGCACCGCCCATCGGCTCAGGAATGATGCGGTCGATCACGCCTAGGGTCTTAAGTTCCTCAGCGGTCAAGCGCATCTGCTCGGCGGCTTCGCGCATCTTCTCGCTGTCTTTCCACAGGATCGAGGCGCAGCCCTCGGGCGTGATCACCGAATAAACCGAATGCTCCAGCATCGCGACACGGTTCGCCGTGGCAAAAGCCACCGCCCCGCCAGAGCCACCTTCGCCCACGATCACGCTGATCAGCGGCACGCCGATCTGCAGACATTTCTCGGTCGAGCGCGCAATCGCCTCGGACTGGCCACGCTCCTCGGCTCCCTTGCCGGGATAGGCGCCGGGCGTGTCGACAATGGTCACCACGGGAAGGTTGAACTTGTCCGCCAGTTCCATCAAACGCACCGCCTTGCGGTAACCCTCAGGCCGCGCCATGCCGAAATTGCGCTCGATCCGGCTCTTGGTGTCATTGCCCTTCTCATGGCCGATCACCATGACCGGCGTGTCATTGAACCGCGCCAATCCGCCCATGACCGCGTGATCATCGGCAAAATTCCGGTCCCCCGCCAGCGGCGTGAATTCGGTAAACAGCGCTTCGATATAGTCTTTGCAATGCGGCCGCTCAGGATGGCGCGCCACCTGGCACTTCCGCCAAGGCGTCAACGACCCATAGAGGTCCTCAAGCATCACCGCTGCTTTTTTATCCAGCGCCTGCGCCTCAGCGGTGATGTCCATCTCTTCGTTGGACCGGGCCAGCGCCCGCAGCTCTTCCGCCTTGCCTTCAATCTCGGCCAGCGGTTTTTCGAAATCCAGATATTGGGTCATTGCATGCTCCGGCTTGTTGCCTGTGTATATGGAGCGCAACGCGCCGGTTTGCAACGCGGGTTTGGCCAAGGCGCGCCGCACCCCTTCCCCTTCATTCTTTCATAAATACCCGCGGGGGTCCGGGGGCCGCGCCCCCGGCGGCCCGCCGCAAGCGCTCAGCCCCCGGCAATCATCTCCGACTGCCGCACCACAACCTCAGCCTGTTTGATGCTAGCAATATCCACCAAACGCCCCTTGTAAACCGTGGCCCCTTCGCCCTTGGCCTTTGCCTCCTCCATCGCCGCAAGGATCTCCCGCGCCTCGGCCACAGCTTCCTCCGACGGGGTGAAGACCTCATTGCTCAAGGCCACCTGCTTGGGATGGATCGCCCATTTGCCCACCATCCCCAGCGTCGCCGAACGCCGCGCCTGCGCCCGGAAGCCTTCATCATCCGAGAAATCGCCAAAAGGTCCATCGACCGGCAGCACGCCGTGCGTGCGGCAGGCCGCAACAATTGCCGCCTGCGCCCAATGCCACGGGTCGGACCAATGCTTCTGGCCATCCCGCTGCATGTAATAGTTTTCCTGCGTGCCGCCGATGCCGGTGGTCTGCATGCCCATGGAGGCGGCAAAATCCGCAGCGCCTAGCGACATGGCCTGCAGGCGCGGCGAAGAGGCAGCGATCTCTTCCACATGGGCGATGCCCGCGGCCGACTCGATGATCACTTCAAAGCTGATTTTTTTCTCCCGGCCCTTGGCGGTCTCGACCGCAGTGGCTAGCGCATCCACAGCATAGACATCTGCCGCACAACCGACCTTTGGTATCATGATCTGATCCAGCCGCTCCCCGGCTTGTTCCAGCAGATCGACCACATCGCGATACCAGTAGGGCGTGTCCAAGCCATTGATCCGGACGCTTAGCGTCTTATTACCCCAATCAATTTCCGAGATCGCCTTGATCACATTGGCCCGCGCGCTGTCTTTGTCAGAGGGGGCGACGCTGTCTTCAAGATCAAGGTTGATGACATCTGCATCCGACGCTGCCATTTTTTCAAAGATTGCGGAGCGGGAGCCGGGGCCGAACAGCTGGCAGCGGTTCGGACGGGCAGGGGCGGCAGGCTGAATGCGAAAGCTCATGGGGCACCTATGGGTAATATTGTTTCATTGTGGTTCGGTATTCTGGTATGAAATTGCGCATCCAATCGCAAGGGGGATTTCGCAGTTGCAGCATTTGCATGGGGTGCGGCTATGCATTAACTTTGCGCCAAGTCGATGTTTGACGCTTTAGGATCGGCGGCAATAGCTCGCATTGCGATCAGAAAGCGACGAATTCGCGTCGTTAGGCGCGCAAAATGTGCTCGAAACCCAACGTCGGAGGCTTGCCATGATCCAAACCCCTTATCTGCTGTTTTTGGGCGATGCGCCCGATCAACTGTCCGCTAAAGTCGCCCAAGGCATCAAGGACTGGCGCCCCGACAACGCTGTCGGGCAGTTCCGCATGGACGGCTGCGCGGCAGATGTCGGTCTGCAGGATATGACCCTGGCCGAAGCCCGGGACGCTGGCGCGCGCACTTTGGTGATTGGCGTGGCAAACCGCGGGGGCAAGATCAGCGCGGCGTGGAAAGAGGTTTTGGTTGAGGCGTTGCACATGGGGTTCGACATCGCTTCGGGCCTGCACAACCTGCTGCGCGACGAGGGCGATCTGGTCGCCGCGAGCCATGTCAGCGGATCTACCTTGCATGATGTGCGCGTGCCGAACGTGGCCTACCCCATTGCCGACGGCACGAAGCGCAGCGGTAAGCGGGTGCTGGCCGTGGGGACGGATTGCTCGGTCGGCAAGATGTATACGGCATTGGCGCTAAATGAAGCGATGCGCGAAAAGGGCATGAAAAGCACCTTTCGCGCCACCGGACAGACGGGCATTCTGATTACGGGCTCGGGCGTGCCGCTGGACGCGGTGATTGCTGATTTCATGGCCGGAGCGGTGGAATATCTGACCCCTGATAACGACGATGATCACTGGGATATCATCGAAGGGCAAGGCAGCCTGTTCCACGTTTCCTATTCCGGCGTCACAATGGCGCTGATCCATGGCGGCCAGCCCGACGCGCTGATCTTGTGCCACGAGCCGACAAGAACGCATATGCGCGGGCTGCCGGACTATAGCCTCCCCAGTATGGAATCGGTGCGTGATGTGGCTCTGACGCTGGCTCATGTGGCCAATCCGAATTGCAAGGTTGTCGGGATTTCTGTCAATACGCATCACATGTCCGAAGCCGAGGCGACGGACTATCTGGCCGAAGTCGAAGAACGCCTCGGCTTGCCAGCCGTTGATCCCTTCCGCCATGGTGCGGCCCGGCTGGCGGATGCGCTGGCGGCGTTCTAAGCCGTTGGCAGCGAAGCATAGAGAAGGACAGACATGCAGATCGACGTAACGGCGGATACATTCAAACTGGCGCAGGTCTTTACCATCAGTCGCGGATCGCGGACCGAGGCCAAGGTGCTAACCGTCCGCGTGACCGATGGCGGCGTGACCGGCTGGGGCGAATGCGTGCCCTATGCGCGTTACGACGAAACGCTCGAATCCGTAACGGCAGAAATTAACGGCCTGCCGCGCGATATCACCCGCGCGGCGCTCTATGATCTGCTGCCTGCCGGGGCGGCGCGCAACGCGGTGGACTGCGCGCTTTGGGATCTTGAAGCCAAACGTGCGGGCAAGCGCGCTTGGGAACTGGCTGACCTGCCCCCGCCTGAGCCGGAGATCACAGCCTATACACTGTCACTCGACTCGCCTCAGGCGATGCGCGCGCAGGCAGCGACACATGCCGCAAGGCCACTTTTAAAGATCAAGCTTGGCACTCCCGATGACATGCCCCGGCTTGAGGCTGTGCGGGCTGGCGCACCCAATGCCACGATCATCATTGACGCCAATGAAGGCTGGTCCGCCGACGTCTATGCCGATCTCGCACCGCATCTGGTTCGGCTGGGTGTGGCTCTTGTGGAGCAGCCCTTGCCCGCTGGCGAGGATGACGCGCTTTTGGGCATGGCCCGCCCGGTGCCCGTCTGCGCCGACGAAAGCTGCCATGACCGCACCAGCCTGCCCGGCCTGAAAGGCAAATACGATGTGGTGAACATCAAGCTCGACAAGACCGGTGGGCTGACCGAAGCATTGGCGCTGCGCAATGCAGCGCGGGCAGAGGGGTTTGACGTGATGGTGGGCTGCATGGTCGGCTCGTCGCTGGCCATGGCCCCGGCGACACTTGTCGCGCAGGGGGCCAAGGTCGTGGACCTTGACGGCCCGCTGCTTCTGGCCGAAGACCGTGACAATGCATTGAAATTTGACGGCGCGGGCGTGCATCCCCCCGTGGCCGCGCTTTGGGGGTGACCATGCGAACTGTCTATGTAAACGGCGAATATCTGCCCGAGGATCAGGCCAAAGTGTCGATCTTTGACCGCGGTTTTCTCATGGCCGATGGCGTCTATGAGGTAACGTCGGTGCTCGACGGCAAGCTGATCGCCTTTGACGGGCACGCCGAACGCCTGACCCGTTCGATGAACGAACTTGACATGCGCGCGCCTGCGACGACCGAGGAACTGCTGGAAATCCACCGCGAGCTGGTCCGCCTGAACGAAATCAAAGATGGGCTGATCTACCTTCAGGTCACCCGTGGGTCTGACGGTGACCGCGACTTTGCGTTCCCCGACCCGGAAACCACCGCGCCTTCGCTGGTGCTGTTCACCCAGTCCAAGCCGGGCCTCGCCGACAACCCTGCCGCCCGTGACGGCATCCGCGTGATCAGCATCGAAGACATCCGTTGGGGCCGCCGTGACATCAAAACGGTGCAACTGCTCTACCCGTCAATGGGCAAGATGATGGCCAAGAAGGCGGGCGTTGAGGATGCTTGGATGGTCGAGGATGGCTTTGTCACCGAAGGCACGTCGAACAACGCCTATATCGTGAAAGACGGCAAGATCGTTACCCGAGAGACATCGAGCGACATTCTGCACGGCATCACCCGCAAGGCCGTGCTTGAACTGGCACGCGAGGCGCAGATGCAGGTGGAAGAGCGCAACTTTACCATCGAAGAAGCGCAGCAGGCGGATGAAGCTTTTGTCACCTCTGCCAGCGCCTTTGTCACTCCGGTGGTTGAGATTGATGGCGCGATGATCGGCGCAGGCACGCCGGGCAAACTCGCCCCGCGCTTGCGTGAAATCTACCTCGAAGAGATGCGCAAGACCGCGATCTAAACCTTAAAAGCGCGACAGCACCAGCCCCGCCGCCACCAGTCCGGCGGCGGCGATGCGCGTGGGGGTGACGACCTGCACGGCAAGCCCCAGCAGCCCCGTCGCGTCAATAATCAGCGCGGCGGTCAATTGGCCGAGGATAAGCGCCGAAATTACCGTTAGCGCGCCCAGCGTCGGGATCGCCCAAAGCACCGACCAGACATAGAACGCCCCGAGCACCCCGCCCAGCAACAGCACCGGAGGGGTGGCAAAAACGCGGGGCAGGGCCGAGATTTCTCCGCGAAGGGCGAGCACTGCTAGCAACACCACAAGCCCGATGGCAAAGGACACCGCTGCCGCTGCCACGCCACTGCCGAGGTTTCGGCTAAGCGCCGCATTGATCGGGGACTGCATGGCGATGGCCCCGCCTGCGACGGCGACGATGATAAGGGCGAGGAGGGGGGTGTTCATGGCAGCTCCGTTTCGGTTTGCTCTAGCATGTGATTGCCGCAGCCAAGGGCAAAGCCTATTTTTCGGCTGTCATCGAACGTGCTTGAAGATGTCGGTTTGCTCCCAATACGGCGACAAAATTACTCTTTTCCGACGTTCTCGGCGAAAGCGGTTTTGAACGCCTTTTGCTGACCTTGATTTGCGTCGGTCTGATAGTTTGCTTTCCAGGCGTCCATTGTCATCCCGTAGAACAGCTCGCGGGCCTCATCCTTGCCCATTTCAATGCCCCGCTCGTTGGCAGCTTCTTGATACCAGCGGGACAGACAATTGCGGCAAAAGCCAGCGAGGTTCATCAGGTCGATGTTCTGCACATCGGTCCGGTCTTCCATCAGGTGTTTCTGCAACCGGCGAAAGGCTGCGGCCTGAAGTTCGATCTCTTGTTGGCTGGGCATGGGTGTTCCTTTTCATAGCGCTGGACGGCGCCGCTATGGGCCGTCATTCTAATGAAACCTTTGACAGGCAGTCATACGGTCGATACGCCGCAAGACAAGCAATGTTACCGGTAACATCGCCTGCAGGGCGACATAGAATACGAAGGAACAGATATGAGACGTTTGCGCAATGTAAAGATCGTGGCCACACTGGGGCCGGCCTCTGAGACCCGCGAGATGATCGGCGCGTTGCACAAAGCGGGCACGGATGTCTTCCGGCTCAACATGAGCCATGGCAGCCATGACGAAATCCGCGAGAAGCACCGGATCATCCGTGAAGTGGAACGAGAGACGGGCGGCGCGATTGGCATTCTGGCTGATCTTCAGGGGCCAAAGCTGCGTGTCGGCGTGTTTGAAGGCGAGGGGCCGACGCTTGAAGAAGGCGCGGACTTCCGGCTCGACCTCGACAAGACACCGGGCGACGTGACCCGCGTTTGCCTGCCGCATCCTGAGATTTTCGCCGCCTTGGAGCCGGGCGCGAGCCTGTTGGTCAATGACGGCAAAATCCGTCTCAAGGTCCGCGACTGTGGTGAAGATTTCGCCAATTGCGAGGTTATCACGGGTGGGGTGATCTCCAACCGTAAGGGCGTGAACGTGCCGGACGTGCTGCTGCCGCTCGCGGCCTTGTCCGAGAAGGACCGTGCTGATCTGGAGTTTGTCTGTGAATTAGGCGTTGATTGGTTGGCACTGAGCTTTGTT
>Ga0209345_10006136_pt1 | contig 10963 bp, 12 predicted proteins | sample Cruoilmetagenom7_FD_187294 | JGI IMG/M metagenome (GOLD analysis project Ga0209345, IMG submission 187294) | Oil polluted marine microbial communities from Coal Oil Point, Santa Barbara, California, USA - Sample 7 (SPAdes) (version 2) | ecosystem: Environmental > Aquatic > Marine > Oil seeps ...
TTTCTATTATTGCTATAGATGAAGCTCATTGTATTTCTGAATGGGGACACGATTTTAGACCATCCTACTTACAATTAAAAATTTTAAAAGAACTACAGCCTAAAGCAACTTTTATGGCTTTAACAGCAACAGCTACAAAAAAAGTATTAGACAGTATTAAACAAAATTTAGAAATTGAAGAAGCTACTGTTTTTAAAAAATCGTTTCAACGAAGTAATTTAAATTATACTATAATTACAACTGAAAATATTTATGAGAAACTACTTCAAATAGCTCGTAAAATTGAAGCATCAATAATTATTTATACAAATAGCAGAAAACAAACAAAAGAAGTTTGTAATTTTTTATTGAAAAACAATTTAAAAAGCAGCTACTATCACGGTGGACTTTTAACAAGTGAAAAAACTATTTCTTTTAATAAATGGATGTCTAATGAAACTCCAATAATGGTTGCTACAAATGCCTTTGGAATGGGAATTGACAAGCCTGATGTTAGAGCTGTAATTCATATAAATACTCCAAATAGTTTAGAAAATTTTATCCAAGAAGCAGGAAGAGCAGGAAGAGATGGCAAAGCTTCTTATTCGTTTATATTAACCAATAAATCTAACCTTTTTAATGCTACAAATAGATTCACCACTACTATTGCTTCAACCAAATTTGTTAAAGTTATTTACAATCATTTAAATCAATATTTTAATATTACTCTAGGAGAATTACCAACACAGTTATTTGATTTCTCATTGCAAAAGTTTTGTTTTACGTACAAATTAAATTTGTTGCAAACCTACAATGCTATAAAAATATTAAAACGTGAAAGCATTTTAAGTTTAGATGAAAATTATAATAAAAAATCTACTCTAAAAATTTTAATAAATAACAATCAAATTTTTGAATATTTAAACAATCAACCTTCAAAAAATAATTTAATAAAATTAATTCTAAGAAGTTATGGTGGTATTTTTGACCATTCTACAATTATTAATGAGTATATGCTCTCTAAAAAACTAAATTGTTCAAAACGTGAAGTTGTTAAACATTTAAATGAGTTACATATAAATGGTATTGTAAATTATTTGTATAAAAACACTACTTCAAAATTATTATTTTTAGTGGCGAGAAATGATAACTATACTATTAATGCTATTTCAAAAAATATAGAACAACAAAATAATTTAAAGCACGAAAAATTAAAAGCTACTATTTCCTATATTCAAAATACAAACACTTGTAGAAATGTTCAGCTACTCACCTACTTCAACGAAGCTATTAATGAACCCTGTGGCAATTGTGATGTTTGTAATGCTAAAACTCTATCAAAAAATACTACTAAAACAATTTCAAACCAAATTATCGCTTTACTAAAAGAAAACCCCTTATCATCACAACAACTAACCGAAGTATTAAATTTTTCAGAAAATGAAATTTTAAATTCATTAAAAATATTGTTAGAAAAAAATAAAATAACAATAACTTCGCAAAATAAATTTAAATGTAACTTTTAATGAGAGATTTGAGAATTGTATTTATGGGAACTCCAGATTTTGCTGTTGCAATTTTAGACGCCCTTATTAATTCAAAATTTAATATTGTTGGTGTAATAACAGCACCTGATAAACCTGCAGGAAGAGGACGGAAAATGCATGAATCGGCCGTTAAAAAATATGCTGTAGAACATCATCTTAAAGTTTTACAACCTACAAATTTAAAAAATGAAGGTTTTATAAAAGAATTAGAAAACCTAAATGCTAATTTACAAATTATAGTAGCTTTTAGAATGTTACCAAAAATAGTTTGGCAAATGCCAAAATATGGCACATTTAATTTACATGCATCATTATTACCTGAATATAGAGGTGCTGCACCTATAAATTGGGCTATTATAAATGGAGAAACCAAAACAGGTGTAACCACTTTTTTTATTGATGAAAAAATTGATACGGGTAATATAATTTTACAAGAAGAAATTTCTATTGGTGAGAATGAAATTGTTGGTGAATTACACGATAAGCTTATGCTTCTAGGAAGTAAATTGGTTATAGAAACTGTTCAACAAATAAAACTTAATACAGTTAAAACATTTAAGCAACCTGAAATTGAAGAAAAATCTGCTCCAAAATTATTTAGTGAAACATGTAGAATTAATTGGAATGATTCTTTAGATAACATTTACAATTTAATTAGAGGATTAAATCCGTATCCTACTGCTTGGACAACTTTAATAAATAACAATGAAGAAATTAAAGTTAAGATTTATGATGTAAAAAAAGAATTTGAGGAACATCAATATAAAATAGGAACTCTAATAACTTCAAAAAATGAAATTAAAGTTGCCGTAAAAAATGGTTTTCTAATTATTGAAAGTCTGCAACTTTCTGGCAAACGAAAAATGGATAGTAAAAGTTTATTAAACGGTTTTAAATTTTATGAGAATGCAATTATGCAATAAGCTTTATATATAAAGGGCTACAAGCATTTTCTACAAAAAACAGTTGGGTTATTAACATTTACTATCATTTATTAACAAAAATATCACTTTTTATCTCTAAAACTTGCACAAACCCTTATTCCTATTAACTTTGTTGTGCTTTAATAAGCAAAATTATGTTTAACCAATTAATTTAAAATTTAAGTTATGAACAAATCAGATTTAATTGATGCAATGGCAGCTGATGCTGGTATCACAAAAGCAGCAGCAAAAGCAGCATTAGAATCATTAACAGATAATGTAACAAAAACTCTTAAAAAAGGTGGAAAAGTTGCATTAGTTGGATGGGGAACTTGGTCAATCTCAAAAAGAGCAGCAAGAACTGGAAGAAATCCTCAAACAGGGAAATCTATTAAAATTGCAGCAAAAAACGTTGTTAAGTTTAAAGCAGGAGCTGGATTTAGTAGCGCTGTAAACTAACAAGTAAGAAATATTTCTTATTCTAAAAACTCTCTAATTAATTAGAGAGTTTTTTTTATAGTCAAATTTTATTATATTTAAAGAAACTAATTGTTTTATGGTAGAACAAAACCCATCTAAAGGTAAATTACTAATTTCTGAACCCTCAATTTTAAATGATAAATCATTTAACAGATCTGTAATTTATTTATCTGAACACAATGAAGATGGGTGTATTGGGTTTATAATTAACAAACCAACTGAGTTTGTTTTAAATGATTTAATTAACGATATAAATTGTAATTTTCAAATATATAATGGTGGACCTGTTGAGCAAGAGAACTTATACTTCATACATAATCTCCCTAGTTTAATTCCAAATAGTATTAAAATAGATAAGAATATTTATTGGGGAGGCGATTTTGATGTTTTAACAAATTTACTAAATACAAATATTATTAAATCTACTCAAATTCGTTTTTTCTTAGGTTATTCAGGTTGGTCAGTAAGTCAATTAAAAGAAGAATTAGAAGAATCTACTTGGACTGTGGTTGAAAATAAATATCCAAATATACTACAGGTTAATAGTGATAGTATTTGGAAAAATCAATTATTAGAATTTGGCGGGGAATATCAAATTTGGGCAAATGCACCTAAAAACCCTAATTTAAATTAACTTATCAAACTCTATTGCTATTTCTTTTGATACTTTGTTATTAAAAACACATTTTTTATAAACCGAAACATGTTGTATCCCAACAATTGAGTTCGTAATAAAAATTTCATCGACTTTTTGCAAGTCAAAAGGAGAAATTACAGTTTCCTCTAGGGTGTACTCCTCTATTTTTGAGACAATTTCAATTACCTTTTTCCTTGCAATTCCTTTTACACAACCATTAATAATTGCTGGAGTTTTAATTAAATTTCCTTTTACTATAAATATATTTCCATTAATTGCCTCAACTACTTGTTTTTTTTCATTCACTAAAATACAGTTATCAAAATTATTTTCTGATGCGTAAATACTTGCAAGAACGTTCGTTATTTTATTAGTAGTTTTAACAGTTGATAAAATTCCAGAATATATATAATAGTCTTTAAACAAATCAATTCTATAATTCTCTTTCACAACTAAATTTAAAGGTTGAGCTTCAATTAAGTAATCAACTTTATTTGTTAAGGGATTATAAAAACCTCCTTCTTTTCTAAAAACAGTAAGTCTAACTCTCGCATTTTTTAAGTTATTTAACTTAACTGTTTTAATTAATTCATTTTCTAAAAATTCTAATGTAAAATTCATTGGAATTTCCATTCTAAGCATTCTCATTGAAGCCATTAATCTAAAATAATGATCTTCAGAAAAATGCACTATTAAATCTTTAACTTTTATAGTTTCAAATAATGCATCTCCATATTTAAGTGCCCTATTATTAGCATTAAAAACTTCTGTTGATTTATTAAATAGTTCTCCGTTTAAGTTAATCATATTTTAATTTTAGATAACAAATCTACATAAAAAAACCTTGAATTTCTTCAAGGTTTATAATTGTTAAAATCTAATTAATTAAGCTCCAATAGTATGTTTTAATTCATCAATTTGGTTTTCCCAAAACATTTTAGATTCATCTAATTCATCTTCTTCTGCAAAATCTGTAATAATTAATGAAACATCCTTTGTAATTTCATCTACTTCAACTCTAAATTCGAAATAAGTTTTATCATCATCATCTTCAAGCCACTTAAATTTTATTTTTTCATCAGGTCGTTCTTGTAAAACTTTAGCTTGTTCTTCAGAACCATCCCAAATAAATGTAAATAGTTCTCCACGAGAATTTACATTATCTGCAAACCATTCAGAAAGACCTGAAGGTGTGCCAAAATATTGATATAACATGTGTGGTGATGCATGTATTGGAAACTCAATTTCAAATTTAATTTTTTTCGACATCTTTAATATTTAAAAGCACAATATATATAAATATTCCTTTTTAAAAAAATTTAAATTCTTAAATAAATTTGTAGCTATAACTATTTAATTTTTTATATTTGCACCCACCAATAAATGGCGTGGTAGCTCAGTTGGTTAGAGCGTCGGATTCATAACCCGGAGGTCTGCAGTTCAATTCTGCATCACGCTACAAATTTAAATTCGTAAAAACGAACAGTTTAGCTTTCTAAACTGTTTTTTTTATGTCTATTTTAAATGAAATCATTACATTTGAATACGAAAGTGCATACGATTGTGCATACGATTTAACTGTGAAAAAGAATTATTCAACCCCTAAAGTGTATACGGCCAATGGCGATTTAAAAAAGCGCTGGTATGTATATTTTTCGTTTCGAAATCCTAAAACTGGAAAACTAAAACGAATTACTCCTTTTTATGGAGAAGTTAATTAATACAAAACAAAGGATGATCGCCTTTATGTTTTATCTGCCTACAGAAAAAAAATTCTAGAATTACTAAAAAAAGGATACAATCCTTTTGAGGATAACACACAATTATACCAAAAACATAAAGAGTTGCTAGACAAAAAAACAGTTGCAACTAAAAATTCTGATCCTTCAATAAATACTGAAAAAATAGTTGCAGAGCCTCTTCAAACAGTTGCAACTAATAGAAAAACTATTGAAGAAGCCTTTGATTTTGCCTTATTACTAAAGAAAAACGTAATTAAACCTAGGACTTACAATGACTATAATAGTAAGCAACTGGCGTTGCAACTGTTTGTCAAAAAGAATTATCCACAAGTTATTTATATAGACCAATTAACCAAAATCATAGTTGTTCAATTTTTAAATAACATATTACAAAGATCAAGTGCAAGAAATAGAAATAATTATCGGTTAGATTTAAGTAGCTTGATGCAAACGTTGGAAGACAATGAAATTGTTGTTTCAAACATTATAAAAAAAATTCCAGTTTTAAAAGCCATCCCAGAACGAAATAAAACCTATACAAACGAAACTCAAGAAGAAATTTTTAGGTTTTTAAAGACTGAAGACCCTATACTCCTATTATATATTAAATTTATTTCTTATAATTTTCTAAGACCTATAGAGGTAAATAGATTAAAGGTTGGAGATATCAATTTAGAAAATAAAACCATACAATTTAAAGCAAAAAATAGTCCTTTAAAAACAAAAATTATCCCAAATATCTTAATTGAAGATTTACCTGACCTTTCAAACCTACCTAAAACTAATCCATTATTCACACGAAATGAAATAGGTGGTGAATGGGCAGCAACAGTGGAAAATAGAAGGGGTTACTTTACAAAACGCTTTAATACAGTTGTAAAAAAACATTTCAAATTAGGGGCTGATTATGGTTTGTATAGTTTTAGGCATACCTATATTACTAAACTCTATAGAAAGCTTATTAAAAATTCTTCACCTTTTGAAGCTAAAAGTAAGTTAATGCTTATTACTGGTCATACTTCAATGGTTGCATTAGAAAAATATTTGAGAGATATAGACGCTGAATTACCACAAGATTATTCTAACCTAATTAGAACCAAATAAATATGAAAGAACAATTGTTTTCAACTATTTTAAATAAAGTAATTGAAGATTTACTCCATAATACAATTTTTTACGTACCAAAAGAAATAATTCTTGATGTGGTCTTAGAAAAGTTAAAAGGGGAAATTGATGATAATTTTTTTGATAAATTATCACTATTAGACATTAATGAAGGAATGGCTTTAATTACAAATGAAGATGCTTTGGAAACTAATGATAGGCTTCTTGAAAAAAGGGCTATCCTAGAAAAAAATATTTTCAATTTATTAGAAAACAACTATAATTTTACTCCTGCAATATTACAACTCATTATTAATAAATATTATGATCAATTACTATTTCAATTTGTCATATCAGAATGGTTAACTAACAATTTAAAAAGGTTTAATAAACAGGAAATACATATTTCTATAATTGGAGCTTTCAAACTTCAATATGAAAATTTCAATACCCATTTAATAGATTTTCAAAGCTATTTTGGGTCCATCATTGATAAAGATAAGGAGCATAACTTCTCTTTAGAAAACATGGTAATGGAACATATTCCAAACTTAGTTTCAAGGTATTGTCAAATTACAGATGCAAATGCTAAAAATACTAATGAAGATATTAAACCAGAGAGAGATAGTTCTCAGCAACGTGAAAAAATTCAACAATTAGAAAAAAAATCTATAATAAAGAAAAAACAGCGACCAATTATTTCAGATATAGCACTAGAAAAAATGGTTCTTAAAAATGTTTTCAATGTAGAAACTAATTAGAAATTATATTTAGAAATTTATTTATACGTCAAACAAACGTTTGTTTGACGCACATTTTAAAAAATCATGGAAAAAAAACTGTATACCTGTCAATTTTGTAAAAAAGAATTTGAACCAGCAAGAAGAAAAATTCAAAAATTTTGTTCAAATTCTTGTAGAAGTAAAAATCACCATCATAAAAATAAAGTAGCTAGTCTAAATGCACCCAAAATAAATCTTTCCCAACAACTTGAAGAAATTAACAATAAAAAAAACAAAGTTGAACAAATGAGTTGGGCTGGTTTTGGAAATGCTGCATTAGGATCTATAGTTGCAGATGCTACAGTTGCAGTTACAAACTATCTAACTGGTAATGCTGAAAATAAACCAGCTACAAAAGGGGATCTTGAAAAACTAGAAAAATTAATAAGCACACAATATTTTGAAGTTCATAATATATCGCCAGATATGTATGGAAGAAGAGCTTATTTTGATATGGCTAGTTCAAAAATAGTATATTATAATGAACACCTACAACGGTATGAGTTGCCTTTAATGAATTTATAGAAGTTAAAAAACAAATCCATTTTCAATTGGTTCTTGATTTGATATATATTCAGATTTAAATGCAACTAATTGGCCCTAAAGTAGGAAATTATTTCTCCCATTTGAGAGAATTCAGATTATAAATAGAGTTTTTATTATTCTTTTTATAGATTATCTAAATATCTTTCTTTGGCAATTAATGCAGCTCCGTATGCTGTTGTAAATTGAGGAAAAGAATTCACATAAACTGGGCGCATTAACTCATTTTCAAGTGCATCAACCATTCCTTTATTTAAAGCTGTACCACCATCAAAGAGTACAGCATCTTCAATTCTACCTCTACTAGCTAAACGAGTAATTCGCTTTGCAATAGAATAATGAATTCCTGATGCAATTTCAGAAGTTTGGTGTCCAGCTGCGAGTAATGATATAATTTCAGATTCTGCAAATACTGCACAAATGCTATTAATAGGTAATGGTGTATCTTTTGCTTCAAAATGTAAGGTTTGTAATTCTTGAACTTCAACTTCAAGGTTTCTAGCTGAAATATCTAAAAATTTTCCAGTACCAGCAGCACATTTATCATTCATGAAAAAATTCGTCATTTTACCATCATTATCAAGCATAATTACTTTCGTATCCTGACCACCAACATTAATAATTGTTTTAACTTTTATATCATTTCCTAAACTATTTCTAGCTCCTTTTGCATTAGCAGTTAATTCATTTACATTTTCATTACTTATTTTAAATAATTTTCTACCATAACCTGTAGATACTATATATTTTAAATCTTCTCTTGTTAAATTATTTGATTTTAACAACCTATCAAGACTATCTAATGCATTTTTATTAAACATACTTCCAGTTGGAGAACCAATTTTATCAACCATTTCTCCTGATTCATCAATCAAAACAATTTTAATTGTTGTTGAACCTATATCTACACCTAAATAATAATTCATATTTAATTCTTTCTTTTTTGATCCTTAATTGATTCTAAAAATGCTTCTAATCGTGTTGTTAATTGCCCTGAATCTTTTGGATTGTAATCTAATTCTACATTAAGTACTGGATACCCTTCATTTTCTAAAGCTTTTCCAATTTTTCTTGCTTCCATATCGTACAATTGACAACCTGTTAAGGTTTGATAAACTACACCATCAACCTTGTAATCTTTCATAGCTAATAGAATTTTACGTATTCTATCATCATTAGGAGTAAAATTTGGACAAGTGCTTGGTTTTAAATATCTATCTGCCACTGCAGGAACCATATCGTATAAAAACCATTCATCAACTGCTACAGTATCGTTTAGCATTCTACTACTTGAGCAAAATTCTTCATAAACGACAATACCTCCCAATTTTTCTAATAATATTGGAGTCCTCATATTTGGGAAAATTGAAGGAGAACCTGTTAATAAAATTCTGGGTGCTCTTGATTTTGCAACTGTAATTTCTTTTTCAATTCTTTCTTCTAATTCATTATTTAAAATTGCAAGGTTTTCTCTCCAACTATCAATATTATCAAAAAAGTAGGTATTGGTTATTAAAAGTGCGTCTTTACCAAAAATGACAGGAGCTTCTTTTCTAATTCTCATAAAGCGTCTAAATTCAGCTTGAGCCTGAGCAATAGATTTTATAGATTTTTTTAACTTTCTACGTGTTAATCTGTTTCCAGTAACTTTTTCTAGTTTTTTCACTAGTTTTTTTACAGTTCGCTGCCAATATTGTCTTGCTTCTTCTGAATCTTTACTAGGAGGAACTTCTAACGTATAAAACTCTTTGTTTATATCATCACCCATTTCACCCATTTTCTTTTTTTGATCGCAAGTAGTTGGGTTAATAACTAGATCTGGAATTGCATTCCCAGGAAGCATATCTAAATAAAGAGCACCTAAAGTAGATTTTACCATTGGACAAATTTTGGCTGGTAAAAAATCTGAACCTGCAGTATCTGCTGAGTAAGCTCCAGAACAAATTCTAACAGCTGTAGCGTCAAGTGCATGAATAATTTCAATAGGTACATGAATACACATTGAAGCTATTAGCTTTTTATCTTTTGGATATAATGATTCATCTGTCTCTAACGGTTTAAATTTGTTATAAAAATATTCCATCCCAGAAATTTTATCTGGAAAATCATCTATAATTTCAGCTAAAACCTGCTTAACTTCCATATTATAATGGATGGTTGATGTTTTTTTCAACCTATTATATCTATCTTGATCTGTAGCGTTAATCATCTTTCTTTTTATTTGAGGTTAATGAATCGTCTTGACCATATCGTTTAAAAAAGCCTTCTTCAGTAGATGAAAATACTTTTAAATTAAAAAATTTAACGTCTAATGCTCCTTTTTCTGGGCAAGCTTCAACACATTTAAAACACATCATACAGTCATCTTTTACTATGTTTTTACTTGTAATATCATCTGCAATTGCAGTAATCCCTACATCACAAACACGAGAGCAATTTCCGCATTTTGTACACTTAGAACCATCTTTTACCAAACGTAAAATACCAATTTTTGAAAATAAATATTGTAAGGCACTCATTGGGCAAAAGAAACAGAAAAATCGTTTTTTAAAAAATGAACCCACAAAAAACAGTGCCATAAATAAAATTCCAAGGCTAGACATTACTATAGTAGTTGTTGTAGTAAAATCTATAAATAATTGAGATGTATCACCTGAAAAAAGTGGCAATACTGTTCTTCCTGGGCAAATTTGACAAAATGGAGCTCCCATATCATGAGATATTTCTGGAAGACCAAAAAATGAGTTGCTCATTCCCAATGGAATTAAAATTAACAGCGCTAGAAAAACATATTTTACCTTACTAAGTCTTTTAAAACTTATTTCATCATAACGTGTAAACCGTATTAATGTTAATTTTCTAAGCCTTGTAATCCAATCTTGAATAGTTCCCAAAGGACAAGCATAGCCACACCAAGCTTTATTAAAAATTATAAAAAAGAGTACAAATGATCCTAAACCAGTAACAAAACCTAAGCCTCTAAAACTAAATAATTGATCCCAAGTAGCATGTAAATTATGCTGAGCTGAGATTAAATAGCACGTTCCTGGGCTTCCAGGATTATAGGGACAAGCAAATGTTGGTAAATTTTGACCTGCGTTAATAAAAAAATAACCTCCATATACAAACAACAAAAAGAATGCGATTTGTATAATCGTTCGAAATCTAGAAACATTCGAATTATTTATATACTGTATAATTTTAATTTTTTTCATCTAACTTAATT
>Ga0209345_10006137_pt1 | contig 10963 bp, 9 predicted proteins | sample Cruoilmetagenom7_FD_187294 | JGI IMG/M metagenome (GOLD analysis project Ga0209345, IMG submission 187294) | Oil polluted marine microbial communities from Coal Oil Point, Santa Barbara, California, USA - Sample 7 (SPAdes) (version 2) | ecosystem: Environmental > Aquatic > Marine > Oil seeps ...
AATCCAAAGGTTTTCAGATTTATCAGCTTTGTTGAGGTTGATGTAAGCCAAGTAACTTAGTATAATTACAAAACTCCATACTAATGGAAATTTATAATTAGTAAATACACTTAAAATTAGCAATGTCGCTAAATACCAAGGATGAACTGTTGTACTCAAAAACAAATAAAAGGAAAACGCAAGAAGCATATTCGTAATGAGTATTTTGGTAGTAATTTGTCTTTTGTATAATGATAATCCTATTACAAATAGGAATACTAAAACCGGAAGCACTTTTCCAATAATAGCAATTTCATTATAACCTCTAAATAAATAACTTATCTCTCGAATTATATAGTAAACGCTTCCGTTAAATTCGAAATTCTGAAACCAAAGTCCAACAGTTTGCGCATAATTATTTATAAATTCTGAATCATAAAATGGCATGAATAGGATTACTGTTGTAATGCCAATCAGTGCATAAAATGAAAGTAATTTTTTAAAATCGATAGTTTGAGAAGCTCCTTTTTTAAAATACCAAAATAGTAGAGGTAAAAACAAAAGCGGAATTAATTTCACTGAAATAGATAAAGCAAAAATAATAGCTGCCCATTTCCACTTTCCTGAATGTAAAAGATACAAACTCCATACTAAGAAGAAAATCATAACACCTTCAAAATGTAGGTTTCCAGTCAATTCAATAATAATAAACGGGTTTAGAATATACCAAAAGATGTTTTTTACTGGAATATTAAGTTTTTCTAGCAAGTGTTTTCCGAAGACAAGTGTTCCGAAATCTGCTGCAATAATTAGTAATCGTAATACTATAGCTGATCCTAAGATACTATGACCAGAAAAGAGTCCTGCAATCACAAAATACAATTGGTTTATAGGTGGATAATTGGTATAGTGACTACCATTAAGTTGTCCCATTCCTGCATATAATTCTTCGGCTTGTGTAACTGGAAGCTCTTGAGCTTGTATAAATGATTCAGGAGTGTATAAATACGGATTTAAACCTTCTAAAATCATACGTCCATCCCAAATAAAGCGATAGAAATCTTGAGATAGACTTGGTATCGCTAGAATGAACAGTGCTCGAAATAGAAATGCAATGACAGTTAGAAATTTGATGTTGTCTTTGGTATACTTTAGCAGTAAAATGAATACAAACCAAAGCACACAATATAAAGTTATAAGCTTGGTGTATTCTGTTCTAATTAAATCATAAGTAAATAGCCAATAGGAAAATAGGCTAACAAATGTGAGCAATAAAGGAACTTTATAAAGTTTCCAGAACTGCATTACATTTTAGAGGATATTGATTTGAAGAAAACGTAACCAAAACCTAAAAATAGCATTAGATGAAAAGGGAATAAACCGAAATCACCACCTTGATCACCAACAACAAAGGCACTATATAAACCAAAAGCAAAATAGAGCATTAGTATCCCTTCTAAAACGACATGAGGAGATAATTTTTTCCTTAGGTATTTATTATCTTTCCAAGAATCTCGAATTGTATTAATATTAAATTTTGGAGTACGAACAAAATCACTACGTTTTCCTATATGGCCTTCTAAAACTGCAATAGAGTTGTGAAGCGAAAAGCCCATGGCTATAGTAAAGAATGTAAAAAACATGGCTATATAACTAAAGAAATTTTTAAAACCACTACCATAAATTTGTTTGTACATAAACCAATAACAAATAAAGAAAATTACAGTACTCATTACGAAAAAACTCATGAAGTAAAAGTAAAAACGTAAGTGTGTATATTCATTTTTTATATACAACATTGGTATGCTCAACACAGCAACAATAAAAACATTTAAAAACATCGTACTGTTTAACAAATGTAGTAATCCATGAATTTTAGTTTTAGCCGAAATGTTTTTTGATGTAATTACACGCTTAAGCATTTTTCTAAAATTCTCAGCACCTCCTTTGTTCCAGCGAAATTGTTGAGAACGTGCAGCACTAATTACAACTGGTAATTCAGCAGGTGTTTCAACATCTTCTAGGTATTTGAATTTCCAACTTTTTAGTTGTGCTCTATAGCTTAAATCTAAATCTTCAGTTAATGTATCACCTTCCCAATTTCCAGCATCAATGATGCATTCTTTTCTCCAAACACCAGCAGTGCCATTAAAATTGATAAAATGTCCTTTACTATTTCGTCCAACTTGCTCTAACGTAAAATGTGCATCTAAAGCGAAGGCTTGAATTTTAGTAAGTATAGAATAGTCGCGATTAATATGGCTCCATCTAGTTTGAACAACACCAATATGTTCGTCTTTAAAATAAGGGATAGTATGTTTTAGCCAATCCGATTTAGGTAGAAAATCGGCATCAAAAATCGCGATAAAATCACCTTTTGCAATTTTTAAACCTTCTTTTAAGGCACCAGCTTTAAAACCTGTTCTATCAGTTCTGGTGATATGTTTTATGTCGAGACCTGTAGCTTTAATTCTTTCAATATGTTGTCTGGTAGTTTCTATGGTCTCATCTGTAGAATCATCTAATACCTGAATTTCCAATTTGTCTTTTGGATAATCTATTAGCATAATGTTCTCTAGCAAACGATCCATTACGTACATTTCGTTAAATACAGGAAGTTGTATAGTTACAAAAGGAACTTCATCAGGTTTAGATAAATCAAAAGTGTCGCAATCTTTATTTGCTTTTTTTGAAGAAAGGTAATTGAAAAGCAGGTTGAGCTGAGCTAAAGAGTACATGAAAATAAGTACAATAGCTATTGTATAAATGACAATAATTGTCGTTTCAAGGATCATTTTTTAAAACTGTATTTAAAAATCCAACCTAAGATTTTTACGCCTGCAAATATAGCACCTTTTACGGTACCTGAAACTTTTGATACGCCTATTCTATTTCTATAGTTTACTGGGATTTCAACATAACTTAATTTTTGTTTTAGAACTTTTAATTGCATCTCAACTGTCCAACCATAAGTTTTATCTTCCATTTTTAAGTTGATAAGCTTATCATACTTGATAGCTCTAAAAGGCCCTAAATCTGTAAACTTAGCTCTAAAGAATAAAGTCATTAATGTGGTAGCAAGCCAATTTCCAAATATTTGTGGAATTGTCATTGACCCTTTTTCTCTTAATTGTTTTACTCTTGATCCAATAACAAAATCGATATTGTCTTCTGTAATTGGTTTTACGATTTTGATTAATTCTTCTGGATAATCACTGTAATCACCATCTAAAAACACAATAACATCTGGTTTTTCAACTTGATTAGAGATGTAATTCATTCCTTTCAAACAGGCATAACCATATCCTTTATTATTTTCAGTAAGAACAGTTGCTCCTGCTTTTTTTGCGTTAATTTCTGTGTCATCATTAGAGTTGTTGCTTACAACAATAATTTCATTTACAATATCTGGAATGTCTTTAATGACATGTCCTATTGAATCTGCTTCGTTGTATGCAGGAATGATAACTTTTATTCTGGGCATTTCGTTAGTTTGAATGTGCAAAAATACAATATCTTATTTCTCGTTTACTAATTTCATCAGGTCAACATTATTTCCTAACAAGACCTCAGTCGGATTAATTCGTCCATTCATACTATCATTTTCTAATTTTAACACACCTCTTGGGCAAACGGCAGAACAAATTCCGCAACCAACACAACTAGAGCGTACAATATTTTCGCCTTTTTGTGCATAGTGACGTACATCAATTCCCATTTCGCAACTGTTTGAGCAATTTCCACAAGAAATACATTGACCACCATTTGTTGTAATTCTAAATTTAGAAAATAGACGTTGTTGGAACCCTAAAATTGCTGCCATTGGACATCCAAAACGACACCAAGAACGGCTTCCTAGTATTGGATAAAAACCTGTTCCAATAACACCAGAGAATATAGAGCCAATATAAATTCCGTAGGCAGAACGTAAAGCTCCTGCTTTCACATAGAAGACATGATCTGTTGTGCCAGTAAAATGCATGGTTAGTAACAAAGCAATTACAACAAAAAAGCCAATAGCACCATATTTTGCGTCTTTACCAAGTTCATGTCTTTTAAAAATCATGATTCCAGTAAATACGATCGTTAAGAACCCAATTACTAGACTTAAGAATACACCTTTTGTTAACCAGAAGTTATTACTGTCATAACTTAAATAGGTATACACCGTAGCTGTTGTCATAACCACAGAAAACACTAAAACAAGATGAATTAACCAACGTTCTAATTTCCAAGCTGACATTTTTTTAGATGATAAATGTCTAAACGAATCTCCCGCTGTTTCTGCTAATCCTCCACAACCACAAACCCAAGAACAGTACCAACGTTTTCCAAATTTATACGTTAAGATTGGTGAAATAACAAAGATTGTAATGATACCAAAAAGAATTAGAGCTAAACCAATATTTCCATTAGATAGAAATCCATTTACAGACCATTCATCAAAAATATAATAGTTAAGTGGCCACATAGATTTTAAATCATAATATGGTAAATCGTTATTCATAACATACATGAATTCAGGAATCAAAAAGGCAAATCCTAATTGAAAAAACATAACAGAAATTGTACGAATTTGTTGATAGCGATTGTGTCGGTATTTGAGAATAAATTTATACCCAAACGCCAAAATAGCTATTGTATAAAGTGTTCCGTAAACAAACCACTGACTAGCATTTCGCCCACTTAATAATTGGCTCAATGGATCAAATAAGCTAATTAAACCAGTATTTGCTGCGCCATTAATTCCTAAGCCTAAGTATTGTGGGTAAAAATAAAGAACAATATAAAAAGTGGTCAGTATCACGCCAACAGCCCAACCCCAAATACCACGTGATGAAATGGATTTAAACCAGATACCATCGTTTTTAATACCTTCTAATTTTGTCAAGTAGGCTTCTCGAGAATAGATTATAGTTCCAATACTTATCATTCCTAATGCGAGCGCTAAGAAAACACCTTGGTTAGGAAAATTTGTATTAAATAGTGCTAAAGCTAGAATTAGTAAACCGACAATTCCTGTAGCCAAAGCAACTTTTTGTTTAGTTGTAATATTTATAGCATCAGGCTTTGCCAAAGACATGCTATGATTTATTTTGTTACTCATGGTTATGCAGTTTGTAGTTGTTTATTATAAGCGGATAAGATTTCAGCTTCGTAATGGCTATAAAATTCTGGATCAAAATTAGCTTCAGAAAGATGATTCATGACATAATCAACATCTCTTTTTTCTGTAAGCCATTTATCAAATGCTTCATGACGCATTCTGATTCCGAAGGTATTGATGCCTAAAAATTCGTTTGTGTTTTTAGTAAAAGCGACTGTGATACATTTATCATCATCAGTATGTTTCCAATGGAAATGCTTTTCATATTCTGGACGACCACGTTCTCCAAAAACCCATCCATACGTTTGATATTCAATATCTAAAAACTTTGCAGAATTAAACCAATGACCTGGATTGTATTCTCTACGGTTATCACAAATGGTTTGCGCTAATGTTTCTCCCATCATTCGACCTGTATACCAAACGGCTTCTATAGCTCGACGGTTACCAATGGCTTCATGTTGTTCTGCACAATCTCCAATTGCATATACATCCGGAATATTAGTTTCAAGAAAACGATTGACTTTAATACCTCTTCCAGTTTCAATTTTTGATGACTTAACAAAATCGATATTTGGTGAAACACCAGCCGTTAATCCAACAACATTACAAGGGATTTCTTCACCTGTTTCTTCAATTACGATTGATTTTACATTTCCGTTTTCGTCAGACTTTATTTCCTTTAGATTGGTAGATAATCGCAAATCTATGTGGTGATTTTTAATGTGTCTATTAATCATTTGACTTTCGCCTTCAGGTAAAACACCATTCCAAAAACTTGATTCACGAACTAAAAACGTTACTGGAATACTTCTTGAATTTAGCATTTCAGCAAGTTCAATACCAATGAGTCCACCACCAACAATTACAGCTCTTTTGCATACTTCTTTGTTAGGAGCATGTATTTCAAGATTCTCTAAATCTTGTTTGTGGTACATTCCCATTACACCTTTAAGGTCTTGTCCTGGCCATCCAAATTTATTTGGTTTACTTCCAGTTGCAATGATTAATTTATCGTAGCTAAGATTTGAGCCATTCGCAAGTTTTAATGATTTACTGTCTGTGTCTATTACTTCAACATAGGCATTAAGTAATTCGATTCTATTTTTCTTCCAGAACCAATCCTCATAAGGTTGTGTATGCTCAAATTTCATATGTCCCATATAAATATACATGAGCGCAGTACGAGAAAAGAAGTAATCGGTTTCTGCTGATATGATTGTGATTTTTTTATCGGAAAGTTTTCTAATATGTCTTGCTAAAGTGACACCAGAAATTCCATTTCCAATTATAACGATATTATCCATAGGCTTGAATTAGTTGAATCTTTTGTCGAAGGTTTTGTTAAAACCTTAAACGCTATTAGCTTTTTGTTTAAATTTAAAGATTAAATATTTGGTATGAGAATAATTTTAGCTTTCCGTATTTTGCTTTTACTCTTTGTAGTAAGTTCTTGTGCTGCTCATAAAGAAAAAATTAATGGACTTAGTTTTGTTGCATCTCGCGATAATATTAATGTTACTCATACCGAACCAGTAGTTAAAGTTGGTGCTAATTACACTGCAATAATGCCTTTCGGTTTTATTAGTGATTTAGAACATCCTGAGATTGTCCATAATACAGATAAACAATGGTTTGGAGAAACAAGAGCAGGTGCAAAGCAATATATCGAAGCACTGAGAAAACAGAATGTTAAAATCATGATTAAACCTCAAATTTGGGTTTGGCGAGGCGAGTTTACAGGATACATTAAAATGACTACTGAAGACAATTGGAAAGCTCTTGAAACATCATATTCTAAATTCATTCTTGAATATGCAGAACTGGCTCAAGAAACAAATTCTGAAATCTTTTGTATTGGTACTGAATTAGAAAATTTCATAAAAGAGCGTCCAGAATATTGGCATCAATTAATTAAAGATATTAGAAGTGTTTATAAAGGAAAGTTAACTTATGCTGCCAATTGGGATGAATTTAAAAGAACGCCTTTTTGGAGTTCAGTTGATTATATTGGTGTGGATGCATACTTTCCAGTAAGCGATAAACAAACACCAACAATTGAAGAATGTAAAGCTGGATGGCAAAAACATAAACAAGTCATGAAATCACTTTCTGAAACTCATAATAAACCTATTTTATTTACGGAATATGGCTATCGTAGTATGGATTTTACAGGAAAAGAACCATGGGAAAGTGATCATACCATCGAATCCTTAAATTTTGAAGGGCAAACAAATGCTACTCAAGCACTCTTTGAAGAATTCTGGAATGAAGACTGGTTTGCAGGCGGATTCGTATGGAAATGGTACCATAACTACGATAAAAGTGGAGGTGATAAAGACAATCAATTTACACCTCAAAATAAACCTGTTGAAGCTGTAATTCAATCTTTTTATAAGTCCGAATAAAACAAATAGTCTATTTATATTTGTATAAAATGTAGATTATGAGAACACTTGCCATTGGAGACATTCATGGAGGATTAAAAGGACTCAAGCAGCTTTTAGAGATTGCCAAGGTTACTAAAGAAGATGCACTCATTTTTGTTGGTGATTATGTTGATGGTTGGAGCGAATCTGCTCAGGTTATTCAATACTTAATAGAACTTTCGAAGACAATCAACTGTATATTTATCAAAGGAAATCACGACGTTTGGTGTGAAGATTGGTTGCGTACTGGAGAAGGAGAGCCTGTTTGGTTAGCTCATGGTGGACAAGAAACGGTAGAGAGTTATGCTTCATTTTCAGAAGAAGAAAAAAAGCAACATTTGTATTTCTTTGATGATATGAGTCTTTATCATATTGATGATGACAAGCGATTGTTTATTCATGCAGGTTTTACCTCTATGCATGGTGTAGAAAAGGAATATAACTTTCGTAATTTTTATTTTGATCGCACACTTTGGGAAATGGCTTTAACTATGGATAGTAGTATTAAAAAAAATTCTGAACTCTATCCAAATCGATTAAAACAGTATTCTGAAATTTATATTGGTCATACACCTACAATTAACTTCTATAAAGACAAACCTATGAACGCAGTAAACGTATGGAATATTGATACAGGAGCAGCTTTTACAGGGAAACTTTCTGCTATTGATATTAATACAAAAGAGATTTTCCAAAGTGATGCTTTGAAAGATTTGTATCCCAATGAATTAGGAAGAAATAAAAGCTAATCACTTAATGTATTTCTTATAATAGGCATATAAATCATCTGCTGAAGCACCAAACCATTTTTTGACATAGATGGACCAAAAGTAATATTGCAATTTCCAAACGCCATGCTTTTTATAGAGTCTTGCTGAGGTGCGAATTTTTTTATTAATAACAACGAATTGTTTTCTTTCGAATAGTTCATTGATTAATATATTGTCTTCATAAATGATGTAGTTTTCATCATAACCTCCAATATCATCAAAAAGCTCACGCGTAATAAACTGACTTTGGTCACCACCTCTGCATGCTCGCCATGAAAATTGTGTTAACCAGCTCGCTAATCGTAACCACCAATGATTAGTGTCAAATTGCATTCTGAAACAACCAGCTAAATTGCCTTTGTTTACTTCAGAAATGATTAGTTCATCAAAACGTTGAGGTGGATAAGAATCAGCGTGTAAAAAATAGAGAATGTTACCACTAGCACTTTTTGCTCCAAGATTCATTTGTTTTGCACGTCCTTTTTCGGAATGTAAAAGCTCAATATTAGTATAAATGGTTTGCATGTAATTAATTAATGCACACGTATTGTCTTGACTTTTACCATCAACTAGAATGATTTCACTAATATTTGACTTTGAAGAATTTTCATTTAAATGAATAAGGAGTTTTCCAATATCGTTCTCTTCATTTAAAACAGGAATAATAATTGAAATTTTAGTCATTCAAATCCCAGTTATAATCTTTGTAACTTTTCTTTGCTTTATCTGAAATGGTAACGTTTGAATATTGGTTTAAGAAGTCGATTAATGAGCTTCCATTCGTTTTAAAATCACCACCATACCATTTAAATATTCTAGACAGTTTGATGCTGTTTTCACTTAGTTCGTTTTTAGAAGTGTCATTTAAAAAGTCTTCAGTCAATAAAACTAAATCGGTTTCCAGATCTTTAACAGTAAATGCTTTATTGTATAATCTCGGACAAGAAATAGCAGCACAAACTAAAGCGAAATGAATACGAGGTTCATCCATTTTACGAATGATTCTGTGCTCAATATCATTAAGCGTAAACCATTTGTCGCCAATTTTAATAAATCGATGATTCCATGGTCCATCAATATCTTTAATGCTTTCTATTGGATAGTTATCTAAAATTAATTTAACCGTAAATGCATTGTAAACATTCATCCAATAAGCAAGTGTTTCGTCATTGCTCCAAGAGTCTTGAGGAGGTGTTTCTGAAAGCGATTTTAAGTAGGTATTGAATCGTGTCTTATCTGCTCTAATTCCTTTATAATTTACATTACCTTGATCTGTAACATGTTTTTGGAGTATGCTATTCCAAATATCATGACTAAATGTTTGAGTTTCATTGCTTTCAATTATTTCAGGTTCAACTATAGTATCTGGAACAGTTTCGGTTGATTCAATTTCAACAGGAGTTTCAATAGTTTCAGTTTCTTCAACTTCAATTGCTACCTCAAGTTCAACGATTTGTTCCTCTTTCTGAATAGTGTCTTCAGTAGGCGTAGTGCTAGCAATTTGTTTTGAACTACCACAAGAGACGATTAATAAAACAATGATTAAAATTGAACTGGGCTTAATTGACATTTATTTTTTGTTTAATGGATATAACTCCTGACTAATAAAATCTTTTGGGAATTGTTCATCACCTTCAAAGCCAAGTTCTATGTCTCTTCCGCTATGCGGAACATAGTTTGTTTTAAAAAGGTAATCCCAAATACTTAAGGTTAGTCCGTAGTTAACACCAAACCTAACATGCTTTGGAAGTTCTTTAGCATGATGCCAGATATGCATTTTAGGATTATTGAAGATATATTTTAATTTTCCGTAGTCCCAACCTAAATTAGCATGGTTGAGATGACCAATGACAATAGCAAAGAAATATACGATAGCAACATCTTGAGCGTCAAATCCACCAATAATTGCAATCGGAATATATAGAAGTGATTTATAGACGATTGGTTCCATCCAATGGTAACGTAAATGTGCCGCAAATCCCATTTCTTTCACGCTGTGATGTACTTTATGAAAATTCCATAAAAAAGGAAAGCGATGCAATAAACGATGCGTATTCCATTGCACAAAATCACTCACTAAAAAGAAAACAAATAAGCCTAACCATTTTGGGAGATTATCTACATCAAACAATTGAAAATTGGAAATCGATAAGCCTAAAAGTCCTAGAATGTCGTTAAAAAATGTTGCTGCAGTATTTGACAAAGCAATGAGTACAATGAGGTTCAAAAGGAAAAAATTGAAGAACATATAAAATGTGTCCAACCAAAAATCTTTACGAAACAAGGCTTGATTTTTCCGCCAAGGAAATGCAATTTCAAGTAGCCAAACAATTATGGAAATAGCAATTAAGCCATAGAAATAGTTGTCCCAATAATTTTGGAATAGAAGCTCGTTTTTGAGGTAATTCCAATACCCAGAGTATGAGTTTTTTATAATGTCTATATACTTTTCGATAAGTTCTTATTAAGAAAGTGATTCTAATATTTTAAATAATAAAGCACTTACAATAGCTGCCATTGGAAGTGTGAGCAACCAAGATAATAATATTTTGCCAATCATTTTGTAATCGGCTTTTTTTGTGACGGTTCCAATTCCAAAAATTGAACCAACGGATACATGTGTTGTAGAAACAGGTAATCCATGTATGCTAGCAGTAGTAACTAATAAGCCAGTAACC
>Ga0209345_10006139_pt1 | contig 10959 bp, 9 predicted proteins | sample Cruoilmetagenom7_FD_187294 | JGI IMG/M metagenome (GOLD analysis project Ga0209345, IMG submission 187294) | Oil polluted marine microbial communities from Coal Oil Point, Santa Barbara, California, USA - Sample 7 (SPAdes) (version 2) | ecosystem: Environmental > Aquatic > Marine > Oil seeps ...
CTTTTACAAATATGAATACCACGGTCGTTAATAATTTGTGTTTTGAACACTTTTTTTCCTGAAGCTTTTATGATTTCAGCTACAGAATAGCCTAATAAATTATTTCTTATATGGCCTAAATGCAGTGGTTTATTAGTGTTTGGTGAAGAATATTCAACCATTACAGCTTTTTCGGTTGTAGTTGGAGTTACAAATCCAAAGTTTTTAGTTTTATAAATTGTATTAAAGCTTTTTGTAAAATATGAATCAGCAATAACCAAGTTCAAAAAACCCTTAACAACATTATAATCTGAAACTTGGGAAACATTTTCTTTTAAGAATTCACCAATTTTAGTTCCTATTTCTACTGGATTACCTTTTACAAAGCGCAAAAATGCAAAAACTACGATGGTAATATCACCATCGAAATCTTTTTTAGTAGCTTGAAATTCAACCGATTCAATAGTTACATTATAAATTTCTTGAAAGCCTTTTTTTACGGCTACTTCTAAAATGTTTTGCATAATTTGTTTGCTGAAATATTTTGAAGTGCAAAAATACATAAATTTTGAAAAATTTTAATTGTATTTTTGCGGTTAAATTAGAACAATGGAAGAGTTTTTAAAGGAATTACCAGAATTAGCAAAAGAAAAGCACGTTGAAAATAAAAAGTATTTTGCTAAACTAAAGAAACGAACTCCAAAGCGTTTAGATGTAACAATACAAGATTTACACGAAAAAGAGTTTAAAAATACTGATTGTTTAACGTGTGGGAACTGTTGTAAAACTACCAGTCCAATATTTACTGATAAAGATATTCAACGTATTTCTAAATATTTAAAAATGAAAGTTGTGAATTTTATTTCGCAATATTTAGATAGAGATGCAGATGATTTTTATGTGTTAAAAACTTCACCTTGTACTTTTTTAGATTTGAATGATAACACTTGTTTTATTTATGATGTTCGCCCAAAAGCATGTGGTGAATATCCACATACAAACAGACGGAAATTTATTCAAATTACAGATTTAACGCTAACGAACATAGCAATTTGTCCGGCGGCTTACAATATTATTGAAGCATTGAAAGTAAAGTTACCGTTGTAAGATAAACTTTTATATATTTGAAAAAAAAACATGAATAAGATTTTATCAATTCTTCTATTGGTCTTTATGACCATTCCAGTTACTTTAAAGGCAAATTCAAATTGGATGACATCTCTTGAGGATGCAAAAAAAATGTCAAAACTATTAAATAAACCAATTTTAATTGATTTTTGGGCAGATTGGTGTGCTCCCTGTAAAAAAATGGATAGGGATGTATGGGATAAAAACGAAATTAAATTATTAATGGATAATTTTATTCTAGTAAAAATTGATATTGATTCAAATCGCTCTGTGTCAAGCAAATACAATGTGAGAGGTATTCCTAATGTAATGATTTTAGATAGTTGGGGAAATCAACTTTATGCGTCAGTAGGTTATAAGAATAAGCAATATATTTCTGGTTTATTAAAATCTTTTTCATTAAATATGACAACTGTAAATAGAGCAATGTTTATTTTAGAAAAAGATCCTGAAAATGTATTTTCCAATTTAAGGGTTGCTTTAAAATTTCAAGATGTTGGCTTTATTATAAATGGGGATTCTAAACAGTCATTTATTAAAAGAAGTAATTACTATTTGAAAAATGCTATTAAATATGCTGATAAAGAGGATTTAATTACATTAGAAAAAATTGAGTTGCTGAAATTATTAAATAAAGCATACTTTAAGAGTTATAAAAGTGTTTTAAAAAAGTTGGAGAAAGAGTTTAAAAATGTAGAAACTAAAAATAAAGGGTTGTATTTATTTATTAAATATTATTGTTTTTCAAAATTAGAATTAGAAAGTGATATTAAAAAAACACATAATGAAATATTGACTGTTGAAAATAATGGAAGTTATTTAAAAAAAATTAATTTTTTGTTAGAAAAATAATTATTCATACAGTAAATATTTTTTTCGAAATTTTTTAAATTCTTTTATTTTTGGTTGCCAAGAATTTTGAATTTCTTTTGCAGTTAAACCATTTTTAAGTTGATTTTCTAGCAGTGTATTTCCGGCATGTACTGTAAAAGTAGCACCAAAAAAAGTTTCACCTTTAGGCGTTTTTTTATAAGCATCTATTAACCATTCAATATTCACATAATTTATTCTCTCAACATTTTTTAAATGAACGCCAAAACATAATTTACCGTTATGTTTTGGGTATTTTGATCCAAAATTTGGTTCAGGTGTATAACCAAAACCATTTTCTAGGAAAAAAGGAGCTCCATATTGTTGAAACTGATTTTCAGTTCCTCTACCTGCATTTATAGTAGTTCCTTCAAAAAAACCTAAGCTTGGATATAAATTTATAGCAATATCATTCGGTAAATTTGGGGAAGGACGAATAGGTAAACTGTATGAACTTTGATGTGTGTAATTTTTTAAAGGAATTACAGTTAAATTACTTATTGCATTGTTTTTTAGCCAATGTTCACCATTAATCATCAATGCGTATTCACCAATAGTCATTCCATAAACAAGCGGAACTGGATGCATACCAACAAAACTTTTGTGTTCAATTTCTAAAGTTGGTCCATCAACATAATGTCCGTTTGGGTTTGGTCTATCAAAAACAATTAGCGGAATTCCAATTTCAGCACAAGCTTCCATAACATAATGTAGAGTAGAAATATAGGTGTAAAAACGCACGCCAACATCTTGTATGTCAAAAACCACAACATCAATATCTTTTAACTGTTCTTTAGTAGGTTTTTTGTTTTTTCCATAAAGCGAAATTATTGGTAATCCTGTTTTTGAATCTTTTCCATCAGCAACTTTTTCACTGGCATCAGCTTTCCCTCTAAAACCATGTTCAGGTGAGAAAACCGTAGTAATATTTATATTTAAGTTTAGTAAACTATCAACTAAATGTGTGTAAGTTTCGTTATTTTTAAATATTACTGACGTTTGATTGGCAATAACAGCCACGTTTCTTCCTTTTAATAGTTTTAAATATTGAGTTGTTTGTTGAGCGCCAACTTCTATGTTTACAATATCTTTTTTTGAGCTTAAATCTTGTCCACAAGAAATGAAACTAAAAAACATAAAAAAAAACAATAAGAAATATGTATTTTTGAACGAATAAGAAATCATATATAAAAATTGAATTACGAGTTATTTATTGCTAAACGAATTATCGCTGCAAAACAGTATAAAAGTAGTGTATCTTCACCTATAATAAAAATTGCAATTATTGCTATTACAATTGGAATTGTTATTATGATGATAGCTATTTCAACAGGAATTGGTTTACAATTAAAAATTCGTGAAAAATTAGCGGGTTTTAACGGTCATATTCAAATTACAAATTTTGATACAAATAATTCAGGGATAACTTTAATGCCTGTTTCTAAAAATCAAGATTTCTATCCAAATTTTTCAAATGTTGAAGCGGTAAATAAAGTTCAAGTTTTTGCTACAAAAGCTGGTATAATTAGAACTGAAACCGATTTTGAAGGTATTATTTTTAAAGGTGTATCAAATGATTACGATTGGTCCTTTTTTGAAGAATATTTAGTTAAAGGAACCTTACCAAATTATAGTGCTGAAGTTTCTTATGAAGTGTTAATTTCAAGTGAAATTTCAAACAGATTAAAAATTAATTTGGGCGATGAATTTAACATGCTTTTTGTGAAAGATAATCCCACAAAAGCACCATGGTTAAGAGTATTAAAAGTTGTGGGAATTTACAATTCTGGCTTTCAGGAGTTTGATGAGAATTTTGTGATTTCTGATATTAGACATATTCAAAAAATGAATAAATGGAAAGAAGATGAAGTTGGTGGTTTTGAGGTGTTTATTAGTGATTTTGATACTATTGATGAATCCAGTCAAGAGGTTTATGAACAAACTGCATCAACATTAAATAGCCAAAGTATTGTTGAAAAATACCCAGAAATTTTTGAATGGATAAACTTATTTGATACTAATATTTATGTAATAATTGTTATAATGGTATTAGTTGCAGGTATTAATATGATTACTGCTTTACTAGTCTTAATTTTAGAAAGAACACAAATGGTTGGTATTTTAAAAGCGCTTGGAAGTACTAATATGAGTATAAGAAAAGTGTTTTTGTACAACGCAAGTTATTTAATTTTAAGAGGGTTGTTTTGGGGAAACCTTATAGGCTTACTTATTTTATTTGCACAAAAGTATGGTAACTTTATTTCGTTAGACCCAACAACGTATTATGTAAATACAGTACCTATTTATATTGATTTTAGATATATTTTATTACTAAATATAGGTACTCTCTTTTTGTGTTTTCTTATGCTAATAGTACCTTCAGTAATAGTCTCTAAAATTAGTCCAGTAAAATCTATTAAATTCGAATAAATTCAATTCTAAATTTCAATTATATAAGAATTTGGTTTAAGAGCGCTTTCATAAAATATGGTACATTTGCACTACTAAATTTAAGAAATGAACTACGCTAAAAATATATTAGAAACTATTGGTAATACTCCTTTGGTTAAATTAAATAAAACTGTTGAAGAAATTGACGCTTTGGTGCTAGCTAAAGTTGAGACATTCAATCCAGGGAATTCTGCAAAAGATAGAATGGCGGTAAAAATGATTGATGATGCAGAAGCACAAGGTTTGCTAAAACCTGGAGGAACAATTATTGAAGGAACATCAGGAAATACAGGAATGGGATTGGCTTTGGTTGCTATTATGCGTAATTACAAATTAATTTGTGTAATTAGCGATAAACAATCTAAAGAAAAGATGGACATTTTACGTGCTGTTGGTGCTGAAGTTATAGTTTGTCCAACAAATGTTGAGCCAGAAGATGCTAGGTCTTATTATTCAGTTTCAAAAAGATTGGCAACTGAAACACCAAACTCTTGGTATGTAAATCAATACGATAATCCATCAAATGCTTTAGCACATTATGAAAGTACTGGACCAGAAATTTGGGAACAAACAGAAGGTAAAATTAATCATTTTGTTGTTGGAGTAGGCACTGGAGGAACAATTTCTGGTATTGGAAAATATTTGAAAGAGAAAAACCCAGCTATTAAAATTTGGGGAATAGATACCTATGGTTCTGTATTTAAAAAGTACCACGAAACTGGTATTTTTGATGAGAATGAAATTTATCCATATATAACAGAAGGTATTGGTGAAGATATTTTGCCTAAAAATGTTGATTTTAGTGTGATAGATGGTTTTACCAAAGTTACTGATAAAGACGCGGCTGTTTATACACGTAAAATAGCAAAAGAAGAAGGGATTTTTGTTGGTAATTCAGCAGGATCAGCGGTAAAAGGATTGTTGCAATTAAAAGAGCACTTTAAAAAAGATGATGTTGTTGTTGTGATGTTTCATGACCACGGAAGCCGTTATGTAGGTAAAATGTTTAACGATGATTGGATGCGTGAAAGAGGTTTTTTAGATGAAGAAAAGTTAGTTGCTGTAGATTTAATTAAAGATAGAATTAACACACCTTTAATTACAATTAAAACAGAAGAATTAGTTTCACACGCAATAGAGCGAATGAGAGAGAATGATATTTCTCAAATTCCGGTAACTAATATTAATGGTTTTGTTGGTTCAGTTGATGAAAGTGAATTGTTTAATTTGTATTTTGATGATAAGGAAAGTGCAAATAAACCAATTAAAGAAGTAATGAGTAATCCTTTTCCTATTGTAAAAAGTAATACCTCAATTGATGAAATTTCAAAATTAATTAATAGAGATAATAGTGCCGTATTGGTAGATTTAGGAAATAGTAAATTTCATATTATTACTAAACATGATGTAATTAGAGCTATTCAATAAATAAAAAAGCCTGTTTAAAATTTTAAACAGGCTTTATATTTTATATAGTTGTTACTATTTGTTGTTCTCAACAACGTATTCCAACATTTTTTTTACTAAATGAACTCTATCAACACCACGTACATTATGTTTGTGCATTGGGTACGTAAAAAAGTCTATTTGAACTTTTTGTTTTACAGCTTCTTGTAATAAAGTCATACTATGTTGAGGTACAACTGTTGGGTCTACACTTCCATGTATAATTAATAGTTTACCATCTAAGTTTTTAATATAATTATGAACTTTAGCTTTTTTGTAACCTTCAGGGTTTTCTTGTGGTGTATCCATATAACGTTCACCGTACATAACTTCATAATATTTCCAATCTGTTACTGGTCCACCAGCAACTGCAGTTGTAAATACACCAGGATTTCGTAACATTAAACTTGTAGTCATAAAACCACCGTAACTCCATCCGTTAATTGCAATTCTACTGCTATCAACAAAATCTAGCGATTTTAAATAGTCAATTCCTGTCAATTGATCTTCAATTTCAGCATTTCCTAAATTTCTGTGAATCACACTTTCAAAAGCAAAACCTCTATTTGCTGAACCTCTGTTGTCTAATGTAAATACAATATAATTTTCAGCAGTTGCAAAAGCAGGCATCCATAAACTTGAACCACCTAACCAAGAGTTTGTAACTAATTGAGCGTGTGGTCCGCCATAAACATATACTAAAACAGGATATTTTTTTGAAGCATCAAAATTTGCAGGTTTTGTAATTTTAGCAAATAAATCAGTTCCATCAACACCTTTTAAAGTAATAAACTCAGTAGTTCCTAAATTGTAATCTTTTAATGGGTTTGTAGCTGAATAAATTGATGTGGTTTTCCCTTTTTTAGTTTCAGTTATATTAATATTTCTAGGGATTGTTAAATTGCTATAAGAATCAATTAAATAATTTCCATTTGTATTTAACTGTGTTCTGTGTGAACCACTTTCTTTTGTAAGTTGTGTATATTTTCCAGACTTTAAATGAACTTTAAATGCGTGTGATTCTCTGGCATCAGTTCCAGTTCCTGTGATGAAAATATTTTTTCCACTAGCATCAAAACCTAAAATACTTGTAACAACCCATTTAAAGTTGGTTAATTGTTGTACTAATTTGCCTTCAGTTGTGTAGTGATACAAATTCATAAAACCATCACGCTCACTAAACCAAAGAAACTCAGTTGTTGAATTTGGTAAGAAAACTGCATCAAATTCAGGTTCAGTCCATTTGCTATTTGTTTCTTCAAATAACGTATTAATTTTTTTCCCAGTTTCAACACTATAACGATTGTACCAAACATGGTTTTGACCTCTATTTATTTCAGCAACCAACACGTATTTTTCGTCTGGTGTCCAAGATAAATTAGTTAAGTAATGTTCATCAGAAGTATCAATGTCTAAATAAATAGTTTCATTATTTTTTAAGTTGTAAATACCAATTTTAGCTTTTTCACTTCCTTGTCCAGCCATTGGGTATTTAATATTATTTAAAGTAGCTGGATATGTGCTAACATCAACTAATGGATAATTGGTAACATTGCTTTCATCTTTTTGATAAAATGCTAAATAATTTCCTTTTGGACTCCAAAAAGTACCTTTCACAATTCCAAATTCACTTCTGTGAATTGCTTGTCCGGAAACAATATTTTTATCATTAATAGATGTAACTGTTATTTTTGGATTTGAAGTTGTGCCAATAAATAAATTATTGTCTAATGTGTAAGCTACTGCTTTTGCAGTAGAATTGTATTCGTTATTTTCAGCATTTTCATTATAATTAATAGTTGCACTTTTAGTTTTTGTTACATAATTAAAAACTTCAATATTATTTTTATATCCAAAGGTAAATTCAGAGGTTGAAATTTTTTGTAAACGTGGAAAACGTTTTAAAGTTGGATACGCTTTTTGAAGTTCTTCAAGAGTTACTTTTTTAACAATTTTATTGGTTTTAGCATTGGTAAAAATTAACTCATTTTCTTTTTGAAAAACATATGAGTCTGAGTCCTCAACCCATTTTAAGTTTTGTAAAGATGAAGGGTATAAGCCTTTGTAATAACCTAAAACAGCATCGTCAACAGTTAAGTTTTGTTGTTGAGAATATCCTAAAAGAAACGTACATAAAAAGAGTATAGAAAATATTTTTTTCATTGGTAGAATTATTTTGATGAATAACAAAGTTAATTAATTATAGAAGGTTTTTAATGATTTAGATCAGTTTACGATTTAAAATTTAAGCGTGTCATTATTGGATAATGGTCAGAATAAAAAACATCAAAAGTTTTAAAATTATTAATTTCAATTTCTTCATCAGTTAATATAAAATCAATTCGCATAGGAAACGTATAATTGTATGTTTTTCCAAACCCTTTTCCCGCAACTTCAAACGCATCATTTTTACCTTTTTTTAGTTTATTGTAAACCCAAGAAAAGGCAGTGTTATTAAAATCTCCACAGATTACAGATTTGTATGTCGTTTTTTCTTGATGTTTAACAATTAATTCTGTTTGATTGGCTTGTTTTTTAAATGCTTTTTCAACTCTAATTTTTAGCTTTTCAGAATTTTCTTGGTTGAAATAATCTTTTTTAGGATTGATACTTAACGATTCTAAATGAACATTATATACTCTAATTGTATCATTATTTTTAATAATATCAGCAAAAATGGCATTGTTTCCACTGTTTGGAAAATTTAAACTTCCAGTATTTATAATTTTATAGTTTGAAAAAATTGCCTGTCCAAAGACTTTACTTTTTTTACTTGCTTTAATATATTTATAAGAATAATTAAACCCTAATTTTACAGTTGGATTAAATTCTTGTAAGCATAAAATATCAGGTTGTTTTTCGTTTATGAAATCATAAATTTTTTGATCTAGATTTTCTTCATCAATCCAATTATAAATATTAAACATTCTAACATTATAACTCATTATTTTTAAGTCAGAAGTTAATAAAACTTTTTTTTCTTCAAAACTATAAAGTTTAGTAACGTGCTGAAATCCTAGAAGTAAGATAATGGTTGATATTAAAAACTGACGTTTTAATTTTACCACCCAATAAATTACAAATATAAAGTTGATAATAATTAATACAGGTACTGTAAGACTAATAAATGAAACTATTGAAATAGAATTAGGAGAAATGTAATAGCTTAAAAATGAAATAAATAACGCTATTGCAACCAATGAATTTATGATTGCAATAAATTTATCTATGAGTGATAATTTTTTCATTAACAATTATTTTTTTCCAGCTCTAAATAAAAAATCTTTTTCTTCTTTTGTTAAACTTTCGTACCCAGATTTACTTATTTTATCAAGTATATCGTCAATTTTTCGTTGCTTCGTTTTAGAAACTTCTTGTGATGAAGTTTTTCTTTTTGTTTTATAAACGGCTTTAAAAGGCGATTTCTTTTTAGGTTTAAATAAGTCACTAAAATAATCTATAAAACCTTCAAACCAACTGCCAATGTCATTTCCTTTTTCTAATTGTTTAGAATATATAAAACCAAAAGCCGCACCGCTTAAGTGAGCAATTGCAGAACCTTTATCTGGATTTGCTAATTGTAACACGCTTAGCACAACCCAAATAGCAGCTAATACCCATAATTCTACACTTCCAATAAAACGAAGTCTAAGTGCATATCTAGGAATTTTAGTTGCAATGGCAATAAAAATGGTTGTTACTGCTGCAGATGCTCCTGCTAAAGGTAAAGCGCTAGTTTTATCAATGAAATAATAATAACTTAAAAACACAATTCCTCCAAAAATACCGCCTAAAAAGTAAAAATTTAAAAATTGTTTTTTAGTGTAAAAGTTTAAAAATAAGTTTCCAATATAATACAATACCAATATGTTTGATAGTATATGAAATATATCTTTGTGTATAAAACTATAAGTGATTAAAGTCCAAGGTTTGTACAAAAAGCTATCTAAATTAGAAGGAAGCGCAAACCACTCTACAATAAATTTTGAGAATAAAACGGTGATTAAAAATAATATTACATTAATGTAAATTATTTTCTCAGTGATATTGGCTTTGTAATAAGCGTTTTTTATGTCGTTTATAATATTCAAATTAGTTCCATCTTTTAAATTGGTTTTGTTTCCAATACCAAGCAATTATAAATCCTATTAAAGCTCCACCTACGTGTGCAAAGTGTGCTACATTTCCAATTGAATATTTTGTAACGCCAAAAAATAAATCCCCTAAAATAATAGCCGGAATAAAATATTTTGCAGCTATTGGAACAGGTAAAAATATCAATGCTAATTTTGAATTTGGAAATGATAAACCAAAAGCAACTAATATTCCATAAATAGCACCCGATGCTCCAACTGCAGGTGTATGATAGGTAGCAAAAAATTCAGATAAATTTGCTTCAGAAATATGTTCTAAAATTTGAGAATTATAACTTCCTGTGTTTAAAATATTTTGAATTTCACTACTTGATAAACCAATTTTTATTAATTCTTCGTAAACACCGTTGAACTGATAATAATTAACTAAAGTGTAAATAATACCAGCTCCTAAACCAGCAGAAAGATAGAAAAATAAAAATTTATTTTTCCCCCACATTTGCTCTAAAGGTGTTCCAAAAGCCCATAAACCATACATGTTAAAAAGTATATGGCTAAAACCACCATGCATAAACATATGTGTAGCAAACTGCCAAACGCCAAACTCAGGGCTTTCAGGAAAATGCAACGCAAATAAACTTTGTAAACCTAATGCAGGTATAAATTGAGGTGCAATAAATAAAAGTATATTTATTAATATTAAATGTTTAACTGCTTCTGTAATTCTTCCCATAATTTATAGTAGTTAACAATAGTTAATTGTTAAATCTTTTATCAATTTCGTCAATATTTATAGTTACAAATGTTGTTTTTCCAAAAGGAGATACATCAGGTTGTTTACAAGTAAACAATTTATTTACAATGTCTTCTTGTTCTTTTAAATCTAATTTAGTTCCTGTTTTTATAGCCAAACTTTTAGCTAAGCTTTTTGACATTACATCTAATTGACTAAAACTTGCGTTTGGAATATCGTTTTTAATATCTTCTAATA
>Ga0209345_10006141_pt1 | contig 10958 bp, 12 predicted proteins | sample Cruoilmetagenom7_FD_187294 | JGI IMG/M metagenome (GOLD analysis project Ga0209345, IMG submission 187294) | Oil polluted marine microbial communities from Coal Oil Point, Santa Barbara, California, USA - Sample 7 (SPAdes) (version 2) | ecosystem: Environmental > Aquatic > Marine > Oil seeps ...
ACCGGACGAGCGGTTGGCGATATATCGTACCGGATCAATCGGTTCGTGGGTTGGACCGGATGTTACCAACACATGTTTGTCTTTCAACGGCCCATTTGACAACGCCGCGCCAACAGCGCTGACGATCTCGAGGGGTTCGGACATCCGACCGGGTCCGAATTCTCCGCAAGCCATGTCGCCTTCATTCGGTCCGACGAAAAGGATTCCGTCAGCTTTCAACGTCTCAACGTTTCGTTGTGTTGCTGGATGGTCCCACATACGAACATTCATCGCGGGTGCAACAAGTACCGGTTTATCAGTCGCTAAAAGCAACGTCGTCGCCAAATCATTCGCCTGTCCGGTTGCCATTTTTGCCAGTAGATCAGCTGTAGCAGGCGCAACCACAACCAAATCGGCGGCGCGAGAAAGTTGGATATGTCCCATCTCCGCTTCATCGGTCAGATCAAACAGGTCGGTATAGGCTTTTTGACCGGCGAGCGCCGCAATAGATAGCGGCGTCACAAATTCCGAAGCTGCCCGTGTTAAAACCGGTGTTACGGTTGCGCCTCGCTCAGCAAGCCTGCGAATAAGATCGAGGCACTTATAGGCTGCAATTCCGCCTCCGATTATAAGTAGAATTTTGCGGCTTTGAAGCATTTCACAATCCTTACGGAGGTTTTGGGTATTTACCATTCAGGAATGTATTAAATCTGTGCTCGGGTTTCAAGCTCGGCAATCTCGGAGTATACCCGCGGACTTCTGAAACTCACGTGGATTCCAGCGATTTTATATGAAAAGATGGGCAAAAGGATTTGGACAGGATGTCGACGGTGGAAAATTTTCCCGGTATTAGCTTGGTTCTTGGCGGCGCGCGCTCCGGCAAATCGGCTTTTGCCGAAAGGTTGGCAACACTCGCCGACCGCCCGCGTGCGTACATCGCGACAGGTCAGGCGTTTGACTTGGAGATGGAAGCCCGCATTGCCCAGCACCGTTTAGACCGCGGGCCTGATTGGCAAACAATCGAGGCACCGCTGGATATTCTGCAAGCCCTGACGGATGTGAACGATGGCTCGGTCGTTTTGATCGATTGCCTGACTTTGTGGCTGAGCAACTTGATGCTGGCGGATGCAAACATCGAGAACGAAATCGAGATACTGCTCACGGGCCTAGCTTCCGCACCCGAACCCATAGTTTTTGTCTCGAACGAGGTTGGCATGGGCTTAGTTCCCGATAACCAGCTTGGCCGCAGATTTCGCGACGCGCAAGGCGTTCTAAATCGTGAAATCGCAAAGCGGGCCGATCTGGCAGTATTTGTGGCCGCCGGACTTCCTTTATTGTTAAAAGGCGAACTACCCGAGGCTCTGAAATGACGACTCGTTTCTGGTGGGTTCGCCACGGTCCTACCCATGCAAAAGCAGCCATTGGCTGGACGGATATTCCCGCAGATTTGACCGATGTTCCGGCGTTGAACAGGTTGTCTACCTACCTTCCGGCCAGCGCGCGCATTGTATCTTCGGACCTTCAGCGCGCTAGTGCGACAGCGGATGCCGTGCAAGTCGGTCGGCTTCGGGAGCCGGATGATCCCGCCCTTCGCGAAATGAATTTTGGCGATTGGGATGGGCGCAGCTTTGCCGATATTGCTGCGTCTGATCCAGAAACCAGCCGCCAATTCTGGGAAACACCGGGTGTTATTGCTCCACCAAACGGTGAAAGCTGGAATGACTTGTCCTCGCGTATCTCCGCCGCCGTCGATGGCATAATTCAAGAGCACGGTACGGGCGACATTGTGGTGGTTGCACATTTCGCCGCCATCCTCACCGCCTTGCAACGCGCCAGCGGGATGAGCGCGAAGGCAGCGTTCTCGTTTAAAATAGACAATTTGTCAGTGACGCGGCTGGACTACATTCACACAACGAAGTCATGGCGGGTGCATGGAGTTAATCACCTTCCGTGATGTAACCTACGTTCAAACCTAATTGGACAGCCTGGAATTTCTTTCCTAATCTGTCCGAAAAAGGAGAGAGTGATGACGTATTCGATAGCGATCGGTGATAAAACCTATTCCAGCTGGTCCCTGCGCGGCTGGTTGTTGTTTGAAAAATTCGGTATCCCAGTGACTGAAGAAACCGCGCGCATGTATTCGCCGGAATTCACTGCAATGCTGTCAAATTATGGCGGAGGGCGTACGGTGCCAGCCATTCGGTTTTCCGAGGATGATGAAACCGTTATTGTTTCCGATACACTAGCAATCGCTGAAACACTGGCGGAGCGTCATCCCGAAAAGAAAATGTGGCCGGCCAATGCTGCTGCTCGCGGATACGCCCGCTCGATCGTCGCCGAAATGCACTCCGGATTTATGAATATTCGCAACGACTGCACGATGAACCTTCGGCATTGTTATTCCGGTTTTCAACCGTCGCCAGAAGTGCAGCGAGAGATTTCGAGGCTGGAAACGATATGGACCGAGGCCCGCACCAAGTGGGGAAAAGACGGGCCTTGGCTGTTTGGCAGTTACTCGATTGCAGATGCCTATTACGCCCCTGTGGCGACTCGATTGCTGACATACGATCTGCCAATTGCCAAACTGGCGGCCGATTACGTTCAGACCACAGTCAACGATCCAGCGTTTAAACGTTGGCGGGCGGAGGGTTTGGCCGAGAACTATGTTCAACCTGGGTATGATCTCGATTTACCGACCGTTCCTTGGCCTGAAACCTAAAAAATTAACGAAAATTAAACAGATTGTCAGCGATAAGGGGCCTGTCACAGACAGGAGCTCTCATGATCGCGCGTGCTTACACAGTTGCATTTCAAGGCGTTGATGCCCGCTTGATCGAGGTGCAATGCTCCCTCGCGCCCGGAATTCCGGCGTTCAACATGGTCGGGTTGCCTGACAAGGCAGTATCCGAGTCCAAGGAGCGGGTTCGCGCGGCGATAACCGCAATGGGCTTGGCGCTTCCGGCGAAACGGATCACAATCAACCTATCCCCAGCTGATTTGCAAAAGGAGGGTTCACATTTCGATCTGCCAATAGCGATGAGCTTGCTCGCGGCGATGGACATTATTCCAAAAGATGAGGCTGCGCAGCAAGTTTGCCTTGGCGAGCTGTCTTTGGATGGCACATTGGTGCCGGTGGTTGGCGCTTTGCCTGCCGCTATTGCCGCTGCAGAGTCTGAGTTCGGACTGATTTGCCCCAAGAACTGCGGACCAGAGGCAGCATGGGTTGGGGCGGTTCGTGTCATCGCGCCGGAATCTTTACTGGCCGTCGTTAACCACTTTAACGGGCGAAACGTTATATCTGCGGCGGAACCGGGCGAAGTGCTTTCCGAAAACTCGGTGAAAGATTTGCGAGACGTTAAGGGGCAGGAAAAAGCCAAACGCGCGCTCGAGATTGCCGCAGCAGGCCGTCACCACTTCTTTATGATTGGCGAGCCCGGTGCTGGTAAATCGATGCTGGCCGCGAGGCTGCCTGGGATATTACCGCCACTTGATCCGGCAGAAGCGCTGGAAACCTCGATGATTCATTCGCTTGCAGGAATGTTGGAGGAGGGCGGGATATCAAAGACGCGACCGTTCCGTACGCCGCATCATACGGCCTCAATGGCAGCGATTGTCGGGGGTGGTCGCAACGCGAAACCGGGTGAAATTTCACTGGCGCATAACGGGGTTCTGTTTATGGACGAGTTTCCGGAGTTTGCCCGACCGGTTCTGGAAACCTTGCGGCAGCCAATCGAAACAGGCGATGTCATAGTTGCACGTGCCAATGCGCATGTCCGGTATCCGTGCCGATTTATGCTGCTCGCCGCGGCGAACCCCTGCAAATGTGGTTTCCTGACGGATCCCGAGCGCGCATGTGCGCGCGTTCCGTTGTGCGGTGATGAATATTTGGGGCGCATATCCGGTCCGCTGATGGATCGCTTCGATATCAAGGTTGAACTACCACCGGTCGAGGTTTCTGATTTGTCGTTGCCACCGGCGGACGAAGGCTCGGCTGAGGTGGCGCTCCGTGTTCAACATGCGCGGGATTTACAGAAATCCCGCTTTGCCGAGCATGACGGAATTTTCACGAACTCTGATGCCGAGGGCGGATTGCTTGAGGCGATTGCAGAACCGACGACAGAGGGCCGTAAGCTTCTCAATGATATGGCACAACATTTCCGTATGAGCGCGCGTGCCTATCATAGGATATTGCGTGTTAGCCGGACAATCGCCGACCTCGATGGTGACAGAATTGTGCAACGTCACCACATCGCCGAGTCGGTTAGCTACAGGTTCTACCGGGAATCCGCGACAGGACGCGCCAAACTCGGTTGAGCGGCGCTATTTACCTTTGAACGATGGCTTTCGTTTTTCCGAAAGCGCTGCCAAGCCTTCGACGTGATCCGCAGAGGCAAAACATTCAGTAACTCGGTCGCTAGCTGCGTGAAGATCGAGGGTGTCTTGGCTAATCTCCAGAATGGTCCGTTTCATACCTTGAACTGCCAAAGGGGCTCCGTCGACAATTGCGCTGGCTAATTCATCTGTCCGAGCTTCGAGGTCAGTACTGGCAACCATATAGTCGACGAAGCCGTTTTCGAGCAGCTCGTTGCCCACCGATACTTCGCCAAGCAGAAACATACGTCGTGTCGTTTGTGTGCCGAGCTTCTGGATAAACCGCGCAAGCCCTGCAGGTTCATAGTGCACACCGATTTTGCCGGCGGGCACAAACATTTTCATGTCCTCTACGCCGATACGAAAATCGCAAGCCACCGCGAGTTCGGTACCGCCGCCATATACGCCGCCATTCAGGGCGCAGATCGTCGGCGCATGGAAGTTTTCCAGCGCGTCACAAACGGCCGTAAGCGGGTTATCTGACCAATCGCCACTTCCGACATCTCCTAAGGAAACCCCCGAACAAAAGCTTTTTCCGGTTCCGGTCAGGATTAAGACGCGAATGTCGGCGCTGACCCAGTCGGCTAAAACTTTCCGGATGTCGCGCATCGCTTGTCGATCGAGAGAGTTATGGACATCTGGCCGGTTCAGCGTAATCCGCCCGACGCGGTTCTCTAGTGTTGCTTCGATCATAGGTCAAAACTCGCAAATAGTGGCGCGTGATCCGAGGGACGGTCCCATCCGCGCGCATCCCGCAGCAAACGGCTGGAATGAGCGGCGCCCGCGATATCGCCTGTAGCCCAGATATGATCCAGACGGCGACCTTTATCCGCGCCGTCCCAATCTTTGGCGCGATACGACCACCAACTGTAAAACTTGCCATCGGGAATATCCTGCCGCGTAATATCCACCCAGTTGCCTGCATCTTGTGCGGCGGCGAGGTGCTCGATTTCGATGGGCGTGTGGCTAACGACTTTGCGAAGCTTCTTGTGATCCCAAACGTCGTCTTCGCGCGGAGCAATGTTGAGATCACCAACGAGAATGGACTTCTCAGGCTTATCACCGTGGAACCAATCTTGCATTTCGGTCAGGAAGTCGAGCTTATGACCAAATTTTTCGTTTACTTCGCGGTTGGGTTCGTCTCCGCCTGCAGGAATGTAGTAGTTGTGAATAGTAACACCATTCGCCAACCTTCCGGCGACATGCCGCGCGTCGCCCTTTTCGCAAAAATCACGATGCCCGGCGTCTTCCATCGGTAAGCGGGAAAGGATGGCAACGCCGTTGTATCCCTTTTGGCCGCGCGCAATCAGTGAATAACCTAGGGAAGCGAAATTTTCCGTCGGGATTTTATCGACCGGAGACTTACATTCCTGCAAACACAGCACATCCGGCGCTTCTTCTTCCAAAAGGCGCAACACGAGCGGCTCGCGTAGACGAACGGAGTTTATGTTCCAGGTGCAAACAGTAAAGGCCATGAGGTTCTCCAATATATTTCACTGGAGTCTACCCGCCGGGCTTAGGACTACAACTAAAAAAACCCGCTACGATTGACGCAGCGGGCTCAAGTTCAGGGAGGTAATCTTAGGAAGCGAGGCGATACCCGCCGCTTTCTGTAACCAGAAGTCTTGCATTTGAGGGATCAGGCTCGATTTTCTGGCGCAAGCGATAGATGTGGGTTTCCAGCGTGTGTGTAGTAACGCCGGCGTTATAACCCCAAACCTCGTGCAGCAGCACATCACGAGCCACTACGGATTCATTGGCGCGGTATAGAAACTTCAGAATGTTTGTTTCTTTTTCCGTCAGCCGGATTTTCTTTTCATCGTCGTCCAGCAACATTTTTGCCGCCGGTTTGAACGTGTATGGACCAATAGTGAAAACAGCATCTTCGGATTGTTCATGCTGGCGCAACTGCGCACGGATGCGGGCCAAAAGAACCGGAAATTTGAAGGGCTTGGTTACGTAATCATTTGCGCCTGCATCGAGACCCAGAATGGTGTCAGAATCCGTAATATGCCCCGTCAGCATCAAAATCGGGCTTTTAACGCCTTGTTTACGCATTAAACGGCACAGTTCGCGGCCATCCATATCGGGCAAGCCGACGTCCAGAATAATCAGATCATACAGGGCTTCTTTGGCCTTCTTCAGGCCTTCTGCGCCGGTTCCAGCCTCGAACACGTCGAATTCATCGGTCATAACGAGTTGATCGGCGAGCGCTTCGCGCAGGTCTTCCTCGTCATCGACCATTAGAATTTTCTTAATGCTACTCATTTTCCGGCTCCTCTGTACGGTGTTCCTAATAAGTGTTGTGAATCGAGGCCAGAAGCAAGGTTTTGAGGAAGATGCTCACACAGCCGTGTCACTTTTGCGGGAAATGTTTCAATTCCGGCTGGTAGTGGATATATGATTGAAACGAATTGAAACATTTTCTGGTCGAATCCAATGACACTAGCCCTGAATCGAGAGGAACGTATCGCCCGAATGGGTAGTGATATCCGTATCGGCGTGCCTGTTGTTGTGCTGGACGGCGAAAATGGTGGGCTGGTTTTGGCCGCCGAAGTGGTCAGTGCCGAACGTCTGGCAGAACTTCGTGATTCCGCGCAACCACCGGAACTGGCTATTACGTTGCGTCGGGCACAGACGTTAAAAGTTGCGGCGTACGACGGCGATGTTGCGCGTATAGCCGTGCCTAATGACGCAGGGGCTAGGTGGATTCACGCGATGGCGGACCCGTCGAGGGACTTGGAAGCCCCGATGAAAGGGCCGTTTCAGCCCCTTCGTGGAGGTAGCGCCGATATACATCGTGCGGGAATTGCGCTTGCTAAGCGGGCCCATCTTTTGCCGGCCGCATTGGTTTTGCCGATGGCGCGCGCGCAGGCGGAACAGTTTGCGCTGGATTATGGATTGAACAAGATCGAGGCAAGCGACCTTCTGGGACTGGAGAAGGTAACCGCACTACACGAGGTTTCAGCCGCGCGCGTCCCGCTGGAGGTTTCGGAGCAGGGCCGCGTTCATGTGTTTCGCCCGCGTGATGGCGGGGAGGAGCACTACGCTATCGAAATCGGCAACCCGAACCGTGATGCGCCGGTACTCTCGCGTCTTCATTCCGCGTGTTTTACCGGAGACCTTCTAGGCTCGTTGAAGTGCGACTGCGGCCCACAGCTTCGTGCAGCGCTTGCACAAATCGGTGAAGAGGGTGCGGGTGTGTTGCTTTATATGAATCAGGAGGGCCGCGGTATTGGACTGGCCAATAAAATGCGCGCTTACGCTTTGCAGGATCAGGGTTTTGATACGGTCGAGGCAAACCACCGCTTGGGGTTTGAAGACGACGAACGGGATTTCCGCCTTGGCGCCGAGATTTTGAAAGCGATGGGCTTTAACGCGGTCCGATTGATGACAAACAATCCGGCAAAGGTTGCGATGATGGAGTCTTCCGGCGTTGCCGTTACCGAACGGGTGCCACTGAGGGTGGGTCAGAACCCGCACAACGATGCATATCTCGCGACCAAAGCGAAAAAGAGTGGTCATTTACTGTGATTACATTCGATCAACTAACACAGGCGGTTCAAGCTGGACCAAACGCGGGTTCGTCGGATTTTGATCTTAATCCCGAGTTTAAAAACCAGCTGCCTGAGGGGCGAAAACTGCGCGCCGCGTCGGTTCTGGTTCCGGTGATCGAGCGAAACGGGGCGTTGAGCGTTATTTTAACCAAGCGCGCTTCGCAATTAAAACACCATGCGGGGCAGGTGGCTTTTCCGGGCGGCAAGGTCGAGGCTGGCGAGACCAGCGAAGCGGCGGCGTTGCGCGAAGCTTACGAAGAAATCGGACTGCCACCACGTGCGGTTCAGGTGATTGGATCGCTGGACATACATGAAACCGTAACCAGTTTTTCGATTACGCCCTTTATTGCGCAAACTGAATCGTTTGTCCCCGTTCTGAATACGGGAGAAGTCGAGGAACTGTTCGAAGTGCCGCTGGATTTTCTAATGCGCACCGAAAACATGCAGGTGCAGGGCCGAAACTGGCAAGGACGGCGTCGACAATACTACACAATTCCATATGGGCCACATTACATATGGGGCGCGACGGCGCGAATGATAAAGGCATTGGCCGACAAGGTGGCAAGATGCGGGTAACTGGCGAATGGCTAACCTCTTCGGACACGCAATCTGTACTCAACATGCTGACGGACGCGGGCTATAAGGCTTATGCGGTTGGCGGCTGTGCGCGAAACGCCCTTTGGGATGTTCCGGTTGCCGATGTTGATATCGCTACCGATGCGCTGCCCGAAGAAGTAGTGAAACTGGCTACAGTGGCTGGCTTAAAGTCCATTCCAACCGGTTTGGAACACGGAACAATCACCATTATAAGCAGCGGTATTCCGCACGAGGTTACGACCTTTCGCAAGGACGTGGATACTGACGGGAGACGGGCCGTTGTGGCTTTTTCAAAACACATTGAAGACGACGCCATCCGTCGGGATTTTACGGTCAACGCGTTGTACGTTGAGGCAGACGGGACGCTGGTCGATCCACTTGGTGGGATGCCGGATATCGCAGCGCGCCGGATCAGGTTTATCGAGGATGCAGCCCAGCGTATCGAAGAGGATTACCTAAGAATCCTCCGATTTTTCCGATTTTTCGCATGGTATGGCGACCCTCACAGCGGGCTCGACCCCGAAGGGCTGGCGGCTTGCGCGACGCATGTAGACGGAATTTCAGCCTTGTCGAAAGAGCGTCTCGGGGCGGAAATGAAAAAGCTGTTGGCGGCACCGGACCCCGGGCCCTCGCTAAGCTCGATGGCGGCTTGTGGTGTGCTGGCGAACGTGGTGCCTGGAGCGGACCCGAAGTTTGTTGCGCCACTTGTCCATATCGAGAGTTTGGCGAGCGTCACCCCGAAATGGCAGCGTCGACTGGTTGCGATGGGTGGGGAAAATCCGGCGAAGCTTCTTCGTTTATCTAATGCTGAAAGACGATATATCGAGACAGCCAAATCCGCTCTTCAGTCGGGTGAAAGTGCCAAAATCAAGGCTTTCAGGTTCGGGGCTGACGCGGCGCTAGATGCTATGCTTATTGAGGCGGCGACGCTTTCAACGCCATTACCAACTTCGATGAAACAGGACATTGCCGAAGGGGCGGCGGCTATTTTCCCGATAACCGGTGCCGACTTGATTAAACAATTTGGCTCGGGTCCAACGCTGGGGGCCGAACTGTCGCGTCTGCAACAGATCTGGATCGACAGCGATTTCAAGCTGGACAAACAGGCTTTGCTACGGAGTTGACAGTGTCGGACGGTTCTGGAAAGGTCGCACTTCCTGACCTACCGGATTTTTCGCATGACACCTGACACGCTTATCGCCTTATTTGGCATTCTTCTTGCTGCCACCTGGACGCCAGGCCCCAACAATCTGATGTTGGCGTCGTCCGGCGCGACTTTCGGGTTTCGCGCCACGATTCCACATATTGCGGGCGTTGCACTTGGCTTTGGTTTCATGCTGTTTTCGGTCGCGCTGGGCATGGGTGAGGTGTTCGAACGAGCACCCGTTTTACATGATGTCTTAAAGTGGGTCGGGGCGGCGCTGCTTTTATGGGTAGCGTGGCGTATCGCGAATACAAAATCACCGGGAGAGCCGGGCGCGCGGACGAAACCATTCAACTTCGCGCAGGCAGCGGCATTCCAGTGGATTAACCCTAAAGGCTGGGCGATGTGTGTCGCTTTGGTCGGCCAATTTATGCAAGGGGATCATCTAGTATTTACGGCCGCGATCTTGGCGTTGGTTTCGATAGTGTCCGGTATATCCTCGGCGACAGGCTGGGCGATTTTTGGCAACTTTATTCAACGCTGGTTGAAGTCTCCTGCGCGGCTTAAAGTTTTCAATTTGTCGATGGCGGGTATCATTGTTGCAGGTGTGGTGTTCGTTCTGTGGTCCGGTATCGGCGGGTGACTTTCGATCCGATGTATATGTTCGTGTTTGTCGGGCTTGCCTCCCCGGGCCCGAATATCATCATGTTGATCGCCTCAGGTGCCCGTTTCGGCTTTCGCCGCACATTGCCCCATGTTTTCGGAATCGCGAGCGGAGTCGCGATTACCGCAGGCGTCACCGGTCTAGGGCTTGGTGCTTTGATGCTGCGCTATCCAGCCGTTTCTTTTACGTTGAAACTTATCGCTGCTGCGTGGATTTTTTACCTCGGGTACCGACTTTACCGCTCGCTGAATGTGCCCGAGGCGGAATCGCGGGACAGGCCGTTTACAGTGCTCGAAGCTGCTTTGTTCCAGTGGATTAACCCCAAGGTCTGGGCTGTAGCGCTTGCGGCGGCTGCCGGATATGGGCTGGGTCAACCACCTGTGCAGGAAGGTCTGCGTATGGCGTTGACGTTTGGCGCAATCAACCTGATGGTTTGTCTGTTTTACACCAAAGCGGGAAATTGGTTGGGTCGGTTTTTCCATACGCCGGTTCTGTGGCATCGGTTTATGACGGTTATGGCCGTGTTGATGGGGTTATCCGGTCTCGCCGTTTTCTTTTAGGGACTGCCACCAGTCATCTGCTGCAAGCGCCAAACGTAGCGGCGTGCGGGTCTGGACCGGTGCGTTTTCGATATAGTTAAACGCTT
>Ga0209345_10006143_pt1 | contig 10957 bp, 7 predicted proteins | sample Cruoilmetagenom7_FD_187294 | JGI IMG/M metagenome (GOLD analysis project Ga0209345, IMG submission 187294) | Oil polluted marine microbial communities from Coal Oil Point, Santa Barbara, California, USA - Sample 7 (SPAdes) (version 2) | ecosystem: Environmental > Aquatic > Marine > Oil seeps ...
CGTGAACAACGGGGGCTCTTTGAGAGGAGTTTTTTGGTTCCTTGGATTAGCTGCGACGGCGGCGGTTGGCGATGAGGCCTGCGGCACCGAGGAGCATCATCGAACCCGGAGCGGGGACGATGGACTTGTCCTTGGAGATGATGAACTGCTCACCAGCGCCGAGGGTGATGTTCCACTGGAATGCCCAGCCGACATCGCCTGCGTATGAAGCGGAGCCGTCGAGGTTGTCGATGGCGTTGTCGTTGAAGAAGTCATCCATATCACCCGCGTTGCTCATCTGGAACATTGTTGGTGTTGGGGTTACAACAGTTTCGGAGACGAAGAGATCGTCGTCGTTTTGGTTGACGGTGTTGCCGGTCAGGATCTGTCCGGCGTCGTCGGAGAAGTCGCCGCCCAAGTCGAAGTCAACGAACTGGAAGAACGAGAGCGACATGGAAGCGTTGGAGTTGTTGCGGATGGTGATCTGCTCTGCGAGGTCAGCGTTGCTTGAACCTGCGCTGCCACCACGGAGGGTGAAGAGCGTTTCGATCTGGAGTCCATTGCCGTCGGAGTAGAGCTGTGCGAGAGCGTCGTTACTCGTATCGGAGAATGGATTGGTATCGGTGGCGAAGATGCCATCGAGGCTCAGGTTGTTGTTGTCGACTCTGAACTCGCGGGTGTCTGTGGAGCGACGGAAGTAGAACTCTTGGGTGAAGAGTTGGTTGACTCCGTCGACGAGCCAGTTGACTTGTCCTGAGGATGTGTCGAAGGTTGCGGAGCTGTTTGCATCAGCGAGGACAGTCGTCCCACCTGCGAGGGCGACTGAAGCGAAACCGGCGCACGATGCAATAGCGATTACGGTGTTTCTGTACATTTGTTTCTCTCTCTCTTTTCTTTGTTCTCTCTGAGCAGTTCTAACAGAACTACACGACTCGTCCCACTGACATCAGTTTAGCGTGGGAGAAACCCCCATTGCAAGAGTCTTTTTCGAATTACAAATGAATTGTGAAGTTTGTCCGATAATTATGTGTAATTGACGGTTTTGAGTTTGGCGGAGGATCTGGAGTGAATTAAGAACGCCCCGTCATAGACGGGGCGTTCTGAGAATGAGGAAGAATATTGGGTTCTGGGATCAGCTGCGACGGCGGCGGTTGGCGATGAGGCCTGCGGCACCGAGGAGCATTACTGAACCTGGGGCTGGGACGACTTGCTTGTTCTTGGAGATCAAGAAGGAGTCGCCTGCTCCGAGGGTGATGTCCCACTGGAAGGCCCAGCCGACATCGCCTGCGAAGGAATCTGTGCCGTCGAGGTTGTCGATGGCGTTGTCGTTGAACATGCTCCGCATCGCGACGCCGTTGCCCACTTGGAATGCGATTGGGGCTGGGGTGACCACGACTTCTGACATGGAGAAGTCATCATCGCTTTGGATGGCGGTGTTGCCATTGACGATTTGACCGAAGTCGTCGCCGATGTCTCCGCCGAGGTCGAAGTCAACGAACTGGAAGAAGGAGAGGGAGATGGCTGCGTTTGAGGTGTTGCGGATGGTGATCTGCTCAGCGAGTGAAGCGGAGCCTGAACCTGCGGCGTTGCCACGGATGGTGAAGAGTGTTTCGTACTCAAGACCAGCGCCATCTGTAAAGAGTGATCCGAAGGCGTCGTCGCGATTATCGGAGAATGGGTTGGTGTCTTGGGTGAAGTTGCCCAGATTATTCAGATTCGTTGAATCCATGCGGTATTCACGGGTATCTGTTGATGCGCGGAAGTAGAACTCTTGGCGGAAGAGTTGGTTGACCCCATCGACCATCCAGTTGACTTGGCCTTGGGCGGCATCGAATGAGGCGGATGAGTTGCCATCAGCGATATCGAATATTGATCCTCCAGCAAGTGCTGCCGAAGCAAATCCGGCGCATGATGCCAGTACGATTACGGTGTTTTTGTTCATTTTGTTCTCTCTCTTCTCTCTATGGAACGGCTTTCTCGGAGCCGTGAATACTTGTCCCACTCGATACAAGTGTACTGGGGAGAATGCCCAGTTCAAGCAGGAAAATCTCAATTTCAAATTAATTATCGGGATGGGGTATGGTGGTACGGTAGATATTTGGTTGGAAAGTACGAAATTGGGTGGAATTCGTACATTATGTAAAAAAACCCCGAAAATCGGGGTTTATAAAGGATCGGGATATCTTCGAGCTTTAGTCGCGACGGCGGCGGGTCGAGACGAGTCCGGCTCCGACGAGGAGTGCGAGTGTTCCTGGTGTTGGAACGATGGTCTTGTTTTTGGAGATCAGGAAGGATTGTCCTGCTTCGAGTTCGATGTTCCACTGGAATGCCCAGGCAACATCGTCGTCTTCGAGTGAGCTGTCGCCGTTGAGGTCATCGATCTGTCCATTTTCCCAGAGTTCGTAGAGGTCGCCTTCGTAGCCCATTTGGAAGAGGGTTGGCGAAGGGGTGACGACGGTTTCGGAGAGTGCGAACTCATCGTTCCATTGTTGTGCGATGTTGCCGTCGGCGATCATTCCTGAGTCGCCGTCGGAGTCATCACCGAGGTCGAAGTCGACATATTGGAAGAAGGAGATGGAGATTGTGGAATTGCTGGTGTTGATGAGCGAGATTTGCTCTGCAAGACTTGAGCTTCCTGAGCCGTCGCTGCTTCCGCGGAGTGTGAAGGTGGTCTCGACTTCGAGCCCGCTCGCGGTGTCCATGTAAAGGGTGCTGATGGTGTCAAGGCGGCTATCGGTGAGCCCGTTGGTGTCGCTGAGCGCTTGACCGAGGAGGGTCATGGTGTTGATGTTTTGCTCGTCGTTGTATCCTGGGAGACGGAAGTAGAACTCTTGTGCGTAGAGGTGTTCGACGCCATCGACGGTCCATGAGTATTGGCCATCGCTGTTGAAGGTTGCGGTTGAGTTGGCGTCGCCGAGGACGGCATCATCGGTGCCTGCGAGTGAGGCGGTCGAGAGTGCGGTGAGTGCTGCGAGTGTGATTGCTGCTGTTGCTTTCATGCTGTTGTCTCCCCCGGATGTATCTTCGTGATTCGAGGATATCCAGATATGTGTGTGTATTTCAGTTCGCTCGGACCGATGTGTTGCGGTGGGTCCGGGCGTGGATATTTACGGCGTGAACGGATTAACCGCGACGACGGTTGGTGACGGTGAGTCCTGCGATGGCCATGAGTGCGAGTGCGCCTGGGGCTGGGACGATTGATTTATCCTTTGAGATGATGAAGGACTGTCCTGCGGCGAGGGTGATTTCCCATTGGAAGGCCCATGCGACATTGCCTGAGAAGGAATCGGTGCCGTCGAGGTTGTCGATTGCGTTGTCGTTGAGCATGGAGCTCATGGTGTCCGCGTCTCCGACTTGGAAGATGGTTGGTTGTGGGGTGACAACTGTTTCGGAGAGGAAGTAACCGTCGTCGCTTTGTGAAACGGTGTTGCCGTTGACGATTTCACCGAAGTCGTCACCGATGTCTCCGCCGAGGTCGAAATCGACGAACTGGAAGAATGAGAGTGACATGGCTGATTGGCTGAGGTTGCGGATGACGATCTGCTCTGCGAGGTCTGAGCGGCCTGAGCCGTCGGTGCCGCCGCGGAGGGTGAAGATGGTTTCGATCTGAAGACCGTTGTCGTCTGAGAAGAGTTGTGCGATGGCGTCGTCGCGGTCGTCACGGAATGGGTTGGTGTCGGTGAGCTGGATGCCGTCGAAGCTGAGGTTGTCTGAGCTCAGGCGCACCTCGTTCTGGTCTGTTGCGCGGCGGAAGTAGAACTCTTGTGCGAAGAGTTGTGCTACGCCGTCGACATCCCATGAGATTTGACCGCTGGTGAGGTCAAAGCTCGCGGATGAGTTTCGGTCTTCGAGGGTGTAGATTGGGTCGCCTGCGATGGCGGATGATGCGATTGCGGCTGACGCGGCCATAACGATGGTGCGATTGATAAGCATGATGCTGGTTCTCCCACGGGGTTTGACCCCAAAAAACGAGACTCTCCAAATGTTCTCGGATGTAAGATGGGGTCAAAATGAGGAGATGCAACCAATTGTCAGGGAAAGACTTGAATTCGGAACAAGTTTTTCGGACTGTCAGTGTCCCATAATACATGTCCGGAGAATCTGGGAGGGCGTGATTGGATCAGGTTGGTCCCTTGGTCGGTGGTTATTTTGGAAGGCTCGGACTGTTGTAGAGACCAATAAAAAGCCCCCGCATTGAGCGGGGGCTGGGGTGGTTTGGATAGGTAACTCGCGTTATTGGAGTCGCTTAGGCGCGTTTGCGGCGTGCGACGATGAGGCCGCTGAAGCCGATGAGTGCGAGTGATCCTGGGGTTGGGACCGCGCCGGTGTATGTGTTGCGGCGGATCTCTGCGTTCATGGTTGCGACGGAGTCGACGAAGACGGAGCCGTTGAGTCCGCCACCGAGGAGGTTGAGTTCAGCGGAGGTCGCGAGGACCATGCCGTTGAACGAGTTGTTGATGTTGAGCTCGGTGGTGTTGAGGAAGTTCCAGACGATTCGTGTGGAGTTGTTCTGGTTGAATCCACCGATGAGGTTTGGTGGTGCGTTGAAGTTTGCGACGCCGCCATTGGCTGAGGCGTCGAAGTTGATGACGACGGTGTCTGCTGAGCCGAAGTTCAGGTTGAGTTGACCGAGTCCGTTGATGCTGGACTGGTTGAGTGAGAAGAAGGCGACATTTTGGTTGTCAACGACGGTGGTGGAGGAGACATTCATGTTGCCTCCGCCATCTACGGTGCCTGTGGAGCTGAATCCTGCGAAGTAGCTGCTGAGGGTGGTGGCTTGGTTCATGGCGTTGTTGACCATGGATGCGACGCCGGCGTCGTTGATGGTGGAGCCGCCGCCGTTGAGGTTTGCGTTCCCGTTGACATTGCCGGAGATACGGAGGTTTCCGCCGTTGTTGATTTGGTAGTTTGATCCAGCGCCGAGGTTGCCACCGACGACCAGGCCGTCGCCGGTCGAGGAGGTGACGCCTTGGACGGCGTAGTTTGAAGTGCCGAAGACGGAGCCGCCGATCATGGCGGAGCCGTCGACTTCGGAGGTGATGTGGAGATCGTTGCGGACGACAAGGTTCCAGTCGCTGAAGACATCAGCGGTGGCGGTGCCAGCAAGGATCGCGATGGACGCGATGGTGGTGGTGAACTTCATTGATTTTTCTCTCTTCTTGTTCGTGCAATCCCCTGAACTGCTGGGGTTTGCGGGTTCTCTCTGCACATATGTTTGTGTATACGAGGAGGAAAGGAAAGCAGTTTTAGGTAGAATTCCGAATATTGGGTCTTTTTATATATAGAATGACCGGTATGCAGATGAGATTTGTTCTTAATTTGTTCGGTATATGGGTTGTGTGGGGTGTCTCCCGTGAATATGGTGTCGGTTGTGGGGTTTTCGGGGAGTGGGGATGCGACGGGGAGGGGTGGCTGTTAGGATGACTATTCGCGGAGAAGAGCCGGGGTAGGTTGTTGTGTGTGATGGAGGATCGGATGTCGGAAGCAATTGCAGATAAGTCATTTGTTCATCTGCACTTGCACTCTGAGTTCTCGTTGCTCGATGGCGGGAATCGTACCGATAAGCTGGTCAAACGGGTCAAAGAGCTTGGGATGGGCGCGGTCGCGATCACGGACCACGGCAATATGCACGCGGCGGTGAAGTTCTACAACATCGCGAAGAAGCAGGGGATCAAGCCGATTCTTGGGGTGGAGGCGTATGTCGCGCCGGGGGATCGGCATGACCGGACCTATACAGGGGTTGCGGATGGTGGGTACCACTTGGTGCTGCTCGCGGAGAACAACAAGGGGTGGGAGAACTTGTTGTACTTATGTTCCGAGGCGTACATCAATGGGTTTTACTACAAGCCTCGGATGGATAGGGAGATTCTGGAGTCGCATTCGGAGGGGTTGATCGCGATCAATGGTCACCTTGGGTCTGAGATTGCTCGGCACATGGTGAAGTATGAGCAGACTCGGGACGAGTCGCACTTTGATGCGGCACGCGAGGTTGCGATCTGGCATCGCGATACATTCAAAGGCACGGACCCTTCTACAGGTGGGGGACCGGGGTTTTATCTTGAGTTGCAGCACCATATCGGTTTGCAGAACTCGATCAATCCGCATGTGATCAAGCTGGCGCGGGAGCTTGATCTGCCTTTGGTGTGCGACAACGACAGCCATTTTTTAATGGAAGATGATCACGATGCGCACGACACGCTGATCTGTATTTCGACGGGGAAGGTGAAGAACGATCCGGATCGGATGCGGTATCCGACGGAGTTGTATGTGAAGTCTCCGGAGGAGATGCGGACCATATTTGAGGGTCCAGAGTACAACAACGAGGAGATCGGGGACGCGGGGATCGAGTCGCTGGACAACACGGTTGCGATTGCGAACCGGTGTGATGTGGAGCTTCCGATCGGGGCGAACCATGCGCCGGTGGTGGTGGTGAAAGCGCCGGCAAAGAGCAAACTTCCCAAGCACAGCGCGAAGGAGTTTGGTGGGGATCTGACGGCATGGTTCAAGGATTACTGTACGAACTTTGAGCTTGAGCCTGCGAATGACCCGGATCTGGATCAGGCGTCGCTGAAGGTGGAGTGTGACAAGACGCTGCGGTTGTTGTGTGAAGCGGGGATGGTGTGGCGGTATGGGCCTGAGATTATGGACCATCTGCATCAGGAGATTGAGGGGATTGATGAGATTCCTGAGGGGCTTGAGGGTGAAGCCTCGGATGGTTGGAAGAAGTGGGCGCGGCTGAATCGTGAACTCAAGATTCTTGCGGACAAGCTGATCTCGGCGTACTTCCTGATCGTGTGGGACTTTGTGAACTGGGGTCGTCAGCGCGGGATTCCTTCGATCGCGCGTGGTTCGGGTGTGGGGACGATGGCGGGGTATGTGCTTGGTTTATCCAACGCGTGTCCGGTGCACTATGGATTGCTGTTTGAGCGATTTACCGATCCGGACCGGACGGAGTATCCCGATATTGATATCGACCTGTGCCAGAACGGGCGCGGGGAGGTGATCCAGTATGTGCGCGAGAAGTACGGGCATGTGGCGCAGATCATTACATTTGGAACACTCAAAGCACGCGCGGCGATCCGGGATGTGTCGCGGGTGATGGAGTTCCCGCTTGGGGATGCGGACAAGCTCGCGAAGCTGATCCCGGAAGAGCTTGGGATCACGCTTGAGAAGGCGCTTGAGCAGGAGCCTGATCTCAAGGACTGGTACGACAAGGATCCGACGGTCAAGCGGATCATTGATACGGGGCGGACCTTTGAGGGTCAGGCGCGGCACTCGTCGGTGCACGCGGCGGGGGTGATCGTTGCGACGCGTCCTTTGCATGAGGTTGTGCCGCTGTATAAACAGTCTGGCAGCGAGGATGTGATTACGCAGTGGGATGGGCCGACCTGCGAGATGATGGGTCTGCTCAAGATGGATTTCTTGGGGTTGCGGACGCTGTCGGTGATCGAGGGCGCGAAGGAGCGGATTCTGGAGACGCTTCCTGAGGAGAAGATCTGGGAAGCGGTGGGCAAGAAGAAGGGCAAAGGGGTGGCGCATCCGCTCGATCTGGATCGGCTCAAGTTCACGGATCAGATTGTGTTTGAGATGTTCCGGCGCGGGGATACGACGGGGGTGTTTCAGTTTGAATCGGGTGGGATGCGCCGGCTGCTCACGGAGATGAAACCCGACCGGCTTGAAGATCTGATCGCGGCCAACGCGTTGTTCCGACCTGGGCCGATGGACCTGATCCCGGATTACAACAAGCGGAAGCACGGGCAGGACCAGGTGCCTTTGGTGCATCCGATTGTGGATCACTTTACGGCTGAGACCTACGGCGTGATGGTGTATCAGGAGCAGGTCATGCAGATCGTGCATGAGCTTGGCGGGATCCCGCTGCGCAGCGCGTACTCGCTGATTAAGGCGATCAGTAAGAAGAAAGAAAGCGTCATCAATGCGGAGCGTCCCAAGTTTATTGAGGGCGCTGGGGAGAAGGGGCTTGAAGCGAGCAAGGCGGAGGAGCTGTTTGATTTGATCCTCAAGTTTGCGGGCTACGGCTTTAACAAGTCGCACTCGACGGGGTACGCGATTGTGGCGTATCAGACGGCGTACCTCAAGACCTACTTCCCGAACCACTACATGGCGTCGTTCCTGAGCTTTGAATCGCAGGCGCAGAAGGTGAGCGATTGGATCCCGTATCTGGATGATTGCAAGCGGACGCGGTTTGTTGATCCCAAGACTGGGGAGACGATCAAGACGGGTGTTGAAGTGAATGCGCCGGATGTGAATCTTTCGCGGACGGATTTTTCGGTTGTGTTTGCTGAAGGTGAAGAGCCTTGTGCGCAGGGGGGGCAGGTTCGGTTTGGGATGCGGGCGATCAAGGGTGCGGGGACCAAGGCGATCGAGGCGATTGTGAAGGAACGCGATATCGGGATTGATCCGGAGAATCCTGAGCGGAAGGCGTTTGCGAGTCTGTTTGAGTTCTGCGAGCGGGTGCCTTCGGGATCAGTGAACAAGGCGACGATCGAGGCGCTCATCCGGGCGGGGGCGTTTGATGCGATTCATTCGCGCGAGGAGCGTGCGTCGATGGTCGCGAGCATCGAGGCGGCGGTGAGCGCGGGGCAATCAGTCGCGGCGGACAAGGCGGCGGGGCAGGGTGCGTTGTTTGGGTTTGGTGGCGGCGAAGAGGTGCAGACGGCGGAGATGCCTGAGACGCCTTTAGTGCAGGCTGAAAGTTGGAGCGAGGCGGAGACTTTGCGTCAGGAGAAGGAGACGCTTGGTTTTTATGTGTCGAGTCATCCGATGGAGGAGTGGGGGGACTGGGTTCGGGTGTTTACGCCTTTGACTGTTGGGGAGTTGAAATCATTGCCTCAGGACAAGCGTGTGATTGTGCCTGCGATGGTGCAGGGGGTGCGGACGATTGTGACCAAGAATGGTCGGAGCGCGGGGCAGAAGATGGCGATCCTGACGGTGGAGGACGCGACGGGGACGACGGACGCGGTGATGTTCTCGAATGTGTACGCGCAGTTCGGGCACCTGACGGATACGGACATGCCCAAGTTCTTTATGGGAAGATTGGATCACTCGCGCGGTGATGCGCAGATTATCCTTGATCGTGTGGTGCCGATTGATGGGCATCCGCTCGAGCAGGGGACGATCCAGGTGATGGTGCGTTCGTCGCGTGTGAACGGGAACGCGAGCGAGGTGCTTGATCGGGTGCGTGGGGTGCTTGAGACTCCTGCGGATGTGAATGATCTTTCGATTGGCAAGAGTGCGCGTCCGGTGATGGTGATTGTCGAGATTGATGGTGCTTGGGTGCTTGTTGAGCCGGGGGGGCAGGAGGGGAGCAGAGGCGTGAAGACGCATATGCGACCTGAGCTTGTGCGCGCGATCGGGGATGAGCTTGGGCCGGATTCTGTTCGGCTCAGTGGTGGGGTGAGTGTTGAGCTCAATAAGGATGATCGGCGGAAGCAGTATGCAAAAAGTTAGTGTATACAAGTATCCATTTTGCACCATTGTCAACAATGAATATCCATTTTCGTCGAAAAGTGGATATTTATTGTGAATGAGTGATATTGTTGTACATGAGTGAGTGGCCAGTAGTATTGGAAAGTGCGCCGGGTGATTTAGTACGAACATCTGGTAGCGAATGGCTTCCGGTTGTTTCGGATTTACCCGTGGAGTATGAAGGGCCTGCATACTTGCCGCACTCATTACCGGGGTCGATTAATCCAAGAGAGTTGATAGCTGACACCTGGGGAGATGTTGAGCGAGCGGTCGCTGCATTGTCGGGATTGAACAAACTTACAACAACCTTGCCAAATCCACACTTGTTAGTAGGGCCTTTTCGTCTAAGGGAAGCTCAGGCATCTTCTAGAATCGAAAATACAATCGCGTCAGCCGAAGAAATTGTACTTGCGGATGTTGGAGAGATTGCCCGTAATGAATCGGTTGAAGTACGAAACTATATCTTGGCAGCCGAATATGGATTGCAAATAGATCAACCTGTTTCAAACAATCTGATCAAAATGATGCACCAATGTTTGATGCGTGGAGAAGTAAGAGGTTCAGATTTAAGGCCTGGCCAATATCGGATTTCGCAAGCATATATTAGCGGAGAAAAGCGCGGCTTCAATAATGCTCGCTTTGTGCCGCCGCCTGGCGAGCATGTTCAATCATCTATGGACACGCTATTTGAGTTTGTTCAAGAAAAATCAACAGGGTTTCCCGCCATAGTTGCTGCAGCTTTGACTCACTATCAGTTTGAAACAATTCACCCTTTTTCAGATGGCAATGGACGACTCGGACGAATGTTGATACAGGTTCAGTTGAATAGGGCCGGGTTCATGGAGCGCCCAATAGTTGACCTCAGTTCATTTTTTGATCGATTTCGCCAGGATTATTATGATCTATTGCTGGATGTAAGTCTGAAAGGGACTTGGAAAGAATGGGTGTCATTTTTTTGTAGAGGTCTTGCCCACCAGGCTCAGGATGCTGAGAAGCGGGCTCTGGAACTTCTCGATCTACGCCGTGAATATATGGAGCGAGTGACAGAACCGAGAGCTTCTGCATTATTACGAGAGTTTGTAGATTACTTGTTTACTAGACCAGCAGTTCGTACTAATGATGTAGCGGAACATCTACACATACAGCATAATGCAGCACAGCGGCACGTGACTCGTTTGGTTCAAAAGGGGATTCTTGAGGAGGTGACAGGTCGTAGTTCTGGGCGAGTGTATGTCGCTAAAGAAGTGATTCGTATCATTGAGAAAAATATCAACTAGCCTTCCCAGCGGGTTTTGAGGGTGTGGGGGATCTGCAGCAGATCGAGGGACTTGCCGACGGTGAAGTCGATGAGTTCGTCGATGGTGGTGGGGAGTAGGTAGAGTCCGGGGTTGGTGGGGGCGATGATGGCGCCGGCGAGGGTGAGGGTGCGCATGTTTTCGATGTCGATCAGGTTCAGGGGGGACTCGCGGTGGCCGATGATCAGGGGGTGAGA
>Ga0209345_10006145_pt1 | contig 10954 bp, 11 predicted proteins | sample Cruoilmetagenom7_FD_187294 | JGI IMG/M metagenome (GOLD analysis project Ga0209345, IMG submission 187294) | Oil polluted marine microbial communities from Coal Oil Point, Santa Barbara, California, USA - Sample 7 (SPAdes) (version 2) | ecosystem: Environmental > Aquatic > Marine > Oil seeps ...
ACTCGAAACCGGGCAGCGCCTGAACCACTTCGCCACGGGCCGGAACGCGGCCGAGTTCGGAGAAGATCAGTCCGCCGATGGTATCGACTTCCTCGCTTTGTTCGCGAATATCGAAATCCCTGCCGATTTCATCGGCGAGGTCTTCGAGCTCGGCCTTGGCGTCGACAACCCAGATGTCCTCACCGGTCTTGGTGATCAGGGTTTCATCTTCATCGTCGTGTTCGTCGGCAATGTCACCGACGACCATTTCGACGATGTCCTCGAGCGAGACCAGGCCATCGGTTCCGCCATACTCGTCAATCACCAGCGCCATCTGGATGCGGTTTGCCTGCATGCGCTGCATCAGGTCCGAGGCCAGCATCGAGGCCGGCACGAACAGCACCTTGCGGGTTATGCCCGATTCCTGCAGCGTCTTGCTCAGGTCAACACGGGAGAGTTCCAGCGCATTGAGCGCATTCCGCTTCTGTATGGTGGCAGGGCTCTTCGACACCGACTTGCGCTTGGTGCGGGCCTGCTTGGTGATCCAGGCCAGGAGATCGCGGATATGGATCATGCCGCGCGGATCGTCGAGGTTTTCCGCATAGACCGGCATGCGCGAATGGCCGGATTCTTCAAATATCTCGAGCAGCCGGCCCAAAGTGGTTGTCTGGTCCACGGCCTCGACATCGGCACGCGGCACCATCACATCCTCGACGCGGACCTCGCGCAAGCGCAAGATGTTGTGCAGCATGGCACGTTCATCGGGAGAGAACGCTTCATACAGCTCGCCACCGGACTGCAACGCGTCGGTCAGATCCTCGCGGATGGATTCGCGGTCGGACGGCGGAAACATCGCCCGCACCAGGCGGTGCCACAACCCCATGCCGTTGCGTTCGTCCTGATGGATATCAGCACTGTCCGCACGCACCGGCACGGGAAGATAACTGGGGGTTTCTTCGGTGGATGAAGCGCTCGAAGCGCTTTGCGCGTCTCCGGTCGGGGCCGGGGCATTGCTCTCTGTCATCATCTCTTCAATGTCAAACCGGCTCAGTATCGCCGTAAGGGTCAGATAGGCCAAGCGAGGCCAAAATGCGAGTCTCGATCGCTTCCATTCTCTCCGCATCGCTGTTTTCGATGTGATCGTAGCCGAAAAGATGAAGAAATCCGTGCACGACGAGGTGCGTGATATGGTCGCCAACCGGCTTGCCGAGTTCAACGGCTTCGCGTTCGATCGTCTCGCGGGCCAGAATGATGTCGCCGAGCATCGGGCCCGGCTGGCCGCCCGGCACCAGCGGAAATGCCGGAAACGACAGGACATTTGTTGGCTTGGGCTGATTGCGCCACTGGCTGTTGATGTCGGCCATCATCGCATCATCGGCGAGAACAAGCGATACTTCCGGTGGTGTTTGCGGAAAAGGCTGGGCTTCCCGCTCCGCCAGATCGCGCACGGCTGCCTCAAGCGCCGCCTCGGCCAACGCCTCGGTCGCCGCGCCATCGCCCCACTCCCCGGCCTCGACGGCAAGCGCCAGGCTGACTGCCGGGTGAACACTCATGCGTCGCCATCGGCCTTGGGGTAAATCCGCTTGTCGTAAGCCTCGACAATGCGCTGCACCAGCGGGTGACGGACCACATCGACGCCACGGAAGCGGCAGGTGACGACGCCATCGACGCCCTCAAGAATGGACAGCGCCTCGACAAGGCCGGAAGTAACGCCGCGCGGAAGGTCGACCTGGCTCGGGTCACCGGTGATGATCATCCGCGAGTTCTCGCCCAGACGGGTGAGAAACATCTTCATCTGCATCTGCGTGGTGTTTTGCGCCTCGTCCAGGATGACCGCCGCATTGGCGAGCGTCCGGCCGCGCATGAAGGCCAGCGGGGCGATTTCGATGACACCCGCCGTCAGCGCGCGTTCAACCTTGTCACCCGGCATCATGTCATAAAGCGCATCGTAGAGCGGGCGCAGGTAAGGATCGACCTTCTCTTTCATGTCGCCGGGCAGAAAGCCCAGACGCTCGCCCGCCTCGACAGCGGGACGCGACAGGATGATGCGTTCGACAGAACCGCGCTCAAGCAGTTGCGCGGCGTGGGCGACAGCGAGATAGGTCTTGCCGGTACCTGCGGGACCGACGCCGAAGACCAGTTCCGAGCGCTCCATGGCGCGCATGTAGGCATCCTGGGTCGGGGTCCGGGCGATAACGGTCTTCTTGCGTGTGGAGATCTGCGCCAGCGTCATCTTTCCCTTGCGTTCAAGCGTCGGCAATACGAGCTGATCGTCCGCGGCAAGCGCCATGCGGATCGCGCCCTCGACATCGGAGCTCTCAACGCTGGCGCCCTTGAGCAGCCGGTCATAGAGATAATCCAGCGCCCGCCGGGCCTGATTGGTGGCAATTTCCTCACCACGCAGGGTGACCGTGTTGCCACGGGCCCGGGCGTCGATTTTCAGTTTTTGCTCGAGAAGCGCCAAATTCTGGTCAAACTGGCCAAAAAGTTCACTGGCGAGACGGTTGTTTTCAAAGGTGAGCGCGAGGTGGGTCGCGTCCGACGCGCCCGATCCGGGCGTCGCAGCTTCTGTCGGGGACAGGTGCTCAGCTGTCAAACGATCTGGCTCCAAAAATGCACTGAACGGTCATTCCACAGGCTCCGCGAAAAGACCGGTCGTGCCGGGTTGCGTGATTCTCACCCTGACAATGTCACCGATTTTCCCGAGCTTTGCATCAACTATTACCGGCTGAAGCCAGGGAGACCGGCCAATTAGCTGGTCAGTGTTGCGTCCGGGTTTCTCCAGCAACAGATCGACCACCTTTCCGACACATTCTCGGCCAAAGGCCCGGGTCTGCTCGTTGATGAGATCCTGGAGACGTGCCAGGCGTTCGGTCTTGACCGCTTCATCGACCTGATCGTCCATATCCGCACCCGGTGTACCGGGACGGATCGAGTATTTGAACGTGAAGGCGGAGGCATATCTGACCTCGCGCACGAGCCGCATGGTGTCTTCGAAATCCGCATCGGTTTCGCCGGGGAACCCGACGATGAAATCGCCCGAGAGAGCGATATCCGGACGGGCGGCACGGATGCGTTCGACCAGCTTGACGTATTCGGCGGCGGTATGGCGGCGGTTCATGGCCTTGAGAATCCGGTCCGAACCCGACTGCACCGGCAGATGCAAATACGGCATCAGCTTGGGCAGATCCCGATGCGCCTCGATCAGCGCATCGTCCATGTCGCGCGGATGGCTGGTGGTGTAGCGAATGCGCTCGATGCCCTCGATCGCCGCAAGGCGACGGACCAGTTCGCCCAGTCCCCACTCGCGGCCATCAACGCCCTTGCCGTGCCAGGCATTGACGTTCTGGCCCAGAAGCGTGATCTCGCGAACACCGGCCTCGGCCAGCCGTTCGGCCTCACCGAGGATCCGGTCGACGGGGCGGGAGACCTCGGCGCCGCGGGTATAGGGCACCACGCAGAAGGTGCAGAACTTGTCGCAACCTTCCTGAACGGTGAGGAACGCTGCCACGCCACGGGCGCGAATGGCCTTTTCCGGCGCATCGGGCAGGCCGTCGAACTTGTCTTCGGCGGGAAACTCGGTTTCCACGACGCTTTCGCCCTTGCGCGCCCTGGCAAGGGCCTCAGGCAGGCGATGATAGGTTTGCGGGCCGATGACAACATCGACCACCGGAGCGCGGCGGATGATTTCCTGGCCTTCGGCCTGGGCAACGCAACCGGCGACGGCAACCATCAGATCTCCGCCATCGGCATTGCGCTGTTTCTTCAGCTTGGCCAGCCGGCCGAGCTGCGAATAGACCTTCTCGGCTGCCTTTTCGCGGATGTGGCAGGTGTTGATCAGGATCAGGTCGGCTGCCTCGACCGTATCGACAGCCTGGTAGCCGTCGCGCGCCAGCGCGTCGCCCATGCGCTCGCTGTCATAGACGTTCATCTGGCAGCCATAGGTCTTGACGAAGACCTTCCTTGGCTGGTCTCCGGTTTGCGCGCCAGCTTCTGCTTGAAGAGCTGCATCAGGTGTGAGGGTTGCTTGTGTCATGCGGGGCTTTTAGCGACAAAATCACGGCTTGAAAATGGCCATTCAGCCATTGAGTTTGCCGCGAAGCGCGGCATTGAGACCTTCACGCACGCGGGCCTCGACCAGCCGGGCGGTTTTCTTGCGGTCCGTGGCTGCATCAAACGGGATGGCATCGCTGAATATCACCTCGACATCAAGCGCGCCGTCGCGGATGACGCGCAGCATATGCGGCCCCAGCGCCACGTCTCCCGGCCAGCCGGCAACAGGCCGGTGGTAGCGCCCCATCGGCATTCCGTGAATGCCGGTATAGGCAATCGAGACCGGCTGGATATGGACCCTGCCTTCAGGGGCAAACGGCAACGCGGCACTGGCCGCGCCGAACAGCGAGGAGTTGAACGGCATCACCCGGTTGCCGTCGGACGTGGTTCCCTCGGCGAACAGCACGACCACCTCCCCCGACAGAAGACGGCGGGAGACTTCGGATATCTGATCGCCGGTCTTGCGCCGGACCTCGCGCTCGACAAACACCGAGCGCTGCAGCCGCGCCAGCCAGCCCAGCACCGGCCAGGTACGGACTTCGGACTTGGCGATGAAGACCACGTCGGCAACCGATCCGAGAACGAGAATATCCTTCCAGGACACATGATTGGCGACCAGCAGCAATGGCCGTTCTTGCGACAGGCTTCCGTTGACGCACACCTTGAGCCCGATGATCCGGCACATCACCCGGTGCCACCAGCGCGGCAGCCGCTGCATGACAGAATGGCCAATTCCAAGCGCAATGAGTTGCACCGGCAGCAGCGCCAGCGTCAGGGCCAGAAAGGCCGCGAAGACGAAGGCAATGCGCAAGGCAGCGATCATTGCAGGACCGGCAGGGCTGAAAGACAGGCAATTTCCGGCATAAAGGCGCTATTTCTTGTCGGGCTTGATGGGAATTCCATAGAGTTCCAGCCGGTGATCGACCAGCCGGAAACCATGTTCACGGGCAATGCGCTCCTGCAGCGCCTCGATCTCCGGGGAATGGAATTCGATCACCTGGCCGGTGCGCAGATCGATGAGATGATCGTGATGCTCTTCGGGCACGGTTTCATAGCGCGAGCGGCCATCGCGGAAATCATGCCGCTCGATGATGCCGATATCCTCGAACAGCTTGACCGTGCGGTAGACGGTGGACATGGAAATCCGCGGATCGACCAGCACGGAACGCCGGTGCAACTCCTCGACATCGGGATGATCGTCGGCGCCATCGAGTACGCGCGCGATTATGCGGCGTTGCTCGGTCATCCGCATACCGCGCTCGGCGCATCTGTCTTCAAGGGATTTCTGCTCGTCCATCGCCTGCCCCGCCGGTTGATGTGGTGAGGTTATGCCGGCGATACCTTAGCCGACGATACCCTGCGGACTAGCGAAGATCGCAGCGCATGACAAGCGCCGTCGTGCCCGGTCCGCCTTCCTGTGCATAATAGGCGCGCCGCTCTCCGACCTGAACGAAGTTGAGCTTTCGGTACATCTGAACCGCCGCCGTGTTGGTTTCGTCGACTTCGAGAAACATTTCCCCGGCGCCGCGGCGCTTGGCTTCCTTCATCGCGCTGAGCATCAAGCGCCAGCCCAAACCGCTGCGGCGCTGCTTTGGCGAGATGCCGATCGACAGGATTTCGGCCTCGCCGGCCGCTTCCCGGCTGAGTACGAAACCGGCGGCAGCATCACGGGCGCGGCCTTCCGGACAGGCAAGGAAACCAAAGACGGATTGCTGCGAGATCAGGCTTTCGAACTCGCCATCACCCCAGGCGCGGGCAAAGGCCTGGCCATGAATGCGCGAGGCAGTGCGTGCATCCTGCATCTCGATGGACAGAATCAGGCATTCCGGCTGACGCGAGAAGAAGTTGAAGGCCATCAGCTCACAGCCTGGTGCGGAAGCACAAAACCGGCCTGTGGCTTGGCGTCGGCATCGCGAAGGTAGCGCGGCTCGGCAGGGTTCGTTTCGGGATCAAGGCTTGCTGCGAGACGCGCCACATCCCCGATTGCGGGGGCCGCGAGATCACCGGCGACACGGGAAGCAAGAACCGGACTGATCCCGGCCAGCAGGGCTGCGCCGCTGCCGGTGATGGCGCAACCGCGATCCAGCGCCAGCGCTGCAGCGGCCTCGGGCATCATCTCCGCACCGGGCACGAGAAGGCCGCCTTCGGCATCGACGATCAACGCCCAGACGTGATCGCGCCGGGCATCGAGCACCGCCATGACGGATTGTCCCAGCTGACGTGCAGCGGGCATTGCGATGGCTTCCAGCGATCCGACACCGACGACGGGAACAGTCAATGCAAGCGCCAGCCCGCGGGCAAAGGCGACACCGACGCGGATGCCGGCAAAGGAGCCCGGGCCGATGGTGACGCCGATGCGCCCGGCCTGGGACAGATCCGCACCTGCATCATCCAGCACGGATTGAAGCACGGCCGGAAGCTGTTCGGCATGGCCGCGCCCTATGTCCGGACTGGCGGCGGCAAGAATCCGGTTCTCGCTGCCGCTGAAAAGCGCGACAGAACAAAACCTTGCGGAGCAATCAATGGCGAGTGTCAGCACCGGGCACATCCATGGCAACGGACCGCACGGACAGCGCACGGTATCTTTTGCCGATGTTAATAGGCACAGCAGCAGGCGCGGTAAAGGCTGATCGGGTCAGACAGCTTCGACTTCGCGCACTTCCGGAACGAAATGCTTGAGCAGATTCTGGATCCCGTGCTTGAGCGTCGCGGTTGACGACGGGCATCCGGCGCAGGCGCCCTTCATGTGCAAAAACACCTTGCCGTCGCGGAAGCCGCGGAACGTGATGTCGCCGCCATCCTGAGCTACAGCGGGCCGGACCCGGGTTTCAAGCAGTTCCTTGATGGTGGCGACAATGGTCTCGTCGCCGGTTTCAAAGAATTCCTCGTCGGACACCGGAGAGCCGTCACCACCGGCCGCCATGATCGGCGCGCCCGACATGAAATGTTCCATGATGGTGCCGAGCACGGCAGGCTTGAGATGCTGCCAGTCAGGCCCGTCCTTGGTGATGGTGATGAAGTCATAGCCGAAGAACACGCCGGTGACGCCCGGAATGGCGAACAGCTTGCCGGCAAGCGGCGACAGCATGGCTGCTTCTTCGGCATCACGGTAATCGGCGGTGCCCTGATCCATCACCACCTTGCCGGGAAGGAACTTCAGGGTCGCGGGATTGGGTGTGGATTCGGTCTGGATAAACATTATCGGTCTCCCTGCCTGGTGCATTGACCGGCCAGTTTAGAATTCTTCAAAACAAGATAAGCCTCGAGGGGCTCGCAATCAAGGGCCGATATGGCTCAACTCAACGCATCGATTTCGTCATCGGACAGCGCGTCGGGTATGACCGTGACCGGAATCGGGAAGGCGGCGCCGCGCCCGGCAATCGAGGCCACCAGCGGCCCGGGACCATCCTTGGCGGAACCTGCGGCCAGTACCAGGATCGCGATATCCTGGTCTTCCTCGATGACGGCGTGGATTTCATCGGTGGTCTTGCCCTGCCGGATCACCACTTCGGGATCGATTCCGATGATCTGGCGCATCTTCTCGCTGGCCTTGGCAAGCGTTGCCTCGGCCTCTTCCATCGCTTCGGCGCGCATGATTTCCTCGACACCGAGCCAGTGCTGGAAGTCGCTGGGCTCGATCACATAGACCAGAACAAGCCCGCCGCCCGAATTGTAGGCACGCATACCTGCGTAGCGCATGGCGCGTTCGCATTCGGGCGTGTCGTCGATGACTGCGAGGAATTTGCGGCGGTGGCCGGCCTCGCGTGAACGTCTTCTTGATACCATGGGCGGGACAATGCCATCAGAGCGGGCTGTCCCGCAAGTGCGTTTTTGAGACTCCCGCCGGCGCCCGTCTCAGGGCGCCCCCGCACGGACGCCAGCCCCGAGACGAAGGCCCGCGGCCGGTTCTCAGACGAAGCCGATGATTTCGCGAACGTCGGCCATGGTCTTTTCGGCAATGACGTTGGCGCGGGCGCTGCCGTCCTTGAGAATGCCGTCAATGTGGCTCGGATCATTCATCAGCCGCTTCATTTCGGTGGTGATCGGCGCCAGCACGCTGACAGCAAGTTCGACCAGAGCCGGCTTGAACACCGAGAATTGCTGGCCGGCATATTCCTCAAGCACGTCCTTGCGGGTGCGGTCGCTGAGCGCCGCATAGATGCCCAAGAGGTTCTGCGCCTCGGGGCGGCCTTCGAGCTCTTCAAGTGTCTCCGGAAGCGGAGCCGGATCGGTCTTGGCCTTGCGGATCTTCTTGGCGATGGTGTCGGCATCGTCATCGAGATTGATGCGCGAGAGATCAGACGGGTCGGATTTCGACATTTTCTTCGAGCCGTCGCGCAAGCTCATGACGCGTGGCGCCGGGCCATCGATCAGCGGTTCGGTCATCGGGAAGTAGCCGGAAACCTTTTCCTCGCCGACCATCATCTCGACGCCGAGACCGGCCGCGCGGATGCGGTCGGAGAAATCGATGTTGAATTTCTGTGCGATGTCGCGGGTCAGTTCCAGGTGCTGCTTCTGATCCTCGCCGACCGGCACATGGGTCGCGCGATAGAGAAGGATGTCGGCGGCCATCAGGCTCGGGTAGGCGAGCAGGCCGAGCGAGGCGTTTTCGCGGTCCTTGCCGGCCTTGTCCTTGAACTGGGTCATCCGGTTCATCCAGCCGATGCGGGCAACGCAGTTGAAGATCCAGGCCAGTTCGGCATGACCGGAGACAGCCGACTGGTTGAAGACGATATGCTTGACCGGGTCGATACCCGAAGCAATGAAAGCGGCGGCGATGGACCGGGTCTGGCCCTTCAGGTCATCATGGACAAGCTGGGCGGTGATCGAGTGCATGTCGACCACACAGAAGATGCAATCATGCTTCTCCTGAAGTGCCACGAACTTGCGAATGGCGCCGAGATAATTGCCCAGGTGAAGATTGCCGGTGGGCTGAACGCCGGAGAAAACCAGCGGCTTGAAGGTCGCAGACATTGTGTACTCCCGCCGGGCTTGTGGAGGGCCCGGAATCCTCGTTGAAATCGGGCCGGGTTATGCGGCTGCAGCGGTGTGAGGTCAAGGGCTATCGGATGCGGCCCGGCCTCAGGCCTTCTTGCGGCGTTTGAGCAGCCGGGCGAATTCACGCCGGTCGAGTGCTCCGGTGACGAATGCAAAGCCGAAATAGACCAGCGCAGCCACGCCGACGGTGACGATCACCGAAACAAGCCGGACCGGAAGCGAAGCGTCGAGCAGCAGATGCGGGAAGCTGGCCTCGACCCACCACAGCAGTGCCCCCATCAGCGCCGCAGCGGCAACGACAAGCACGATCCGGCGGATGGTGATGGCCGCGGGCCGGAACAGGTTGCGCGCCACGAGCTGCTGGCCGAGATACAACGCCGAGAGCCAGCCGGCGAGACTGGTGGCGATCGCCAGTCCCATCACCCCGAGCCGTGGAAACAGGATCAGGCTGCCTGAGATGTTGATGACGACCGATATGGCCGACGCCCACAGCGGGGTGCGCATGTCTTCACGGGCATAGAAAACCGGCGTGAAGATCTTCATCAGCACGAAGGCCGGCAGGCCGATGGAAAATGCCGCCAGCACTGAAGAGGTGACAAGGGTGGTTTCGCGGGTGAACGCACCGCGTTCGAACACCAGGGCGATGATCGGTTCGGGCAGCAGGGCCAGACCGAAGGCCGCGGGAACGGTGATCGCCATGCCGAACTCGAGGCTGCGGTTTTGCAGGTGCTGCGCTTCCTTCATGTCGCCGGCCCTGAGCGCGCGGGACAGCTCTGGCAGCAGGACGACACCGATGGCGATGCCGATGACGCCAAGCGGCAGCTGGTTGAGCCGGTCGGCGTAGTTGATGATGGCGATGGCGCCGGACTCGGCCGAAGCGATGATCTGGCCGACCAGCAGGTTGATCTGGGTGATGCCGCCGGTCACGGCTGCCGGCAAGGCCAGCCACAGCAGGCGCTTGACGGCAGGCGTCAGCCTTGGCCTGACCAGCCCGAGCGTGAATCCCTCGCGCTTGAGCGCCCAGACAAGCAGCCCCAACTGGAGTAGTCCCGACAGGGTGACCGACCAGCCCAGGACCTTGCCTATTTCAGGCGCAGAGAGGTTGACGTAGCCGGCGGCCAACAGGCCGCTGACCAGAACCACGTTGAGCAACACCGGAGCGAGTGCGGCAAGGAAATAGCGCCTCAGCGAATTGAGGATGCCCGCCAGCATCGCCACCAGGCTCATGGCGGCGAGATAGGGGAACATGACGCGTGCGAGCAGTACGGTGAGATCGAATTTCTCCGGATCCAACGCGAATTTGGGGGCGATGATGGTGCCGACCAGGAACGGCATGAAGACCATCGCCAGCGCAGACAGCATGAACAGAGACAGGAGAAGGACCGAGAGGACCTGTTCGGCGAATTTCCGCGCGGCTATCTGCCCGCCGCCCTCGATCTCCTTGGCAAACAGCGGCACGAAAGCCGCATTGAAGGCGCCTTCGGCAAACAGCCTGCGAAACAGGTTGGGGAAGCGGAAAGCGGCGTAGAATGCATCGGCCACCGGCCCCGCGCCGAGAAACGCCGCGATCATGGCTTCGCGGACGAAGCCCAGCACGCGGCTTGCCATGGTGGCGCCGCCGACGCTTGCAAATTTTCCGATCAGGCTCATGCGTCTGGTCTCATCATGCCGGGGTTACGCCGGGGTCTTGCCGCGCCGGACCGTGCCGTGTGGCGCGATCATTCCAGGAGGCATCTTGTCACGCATCTCGTCCTCTTCCTTGGCGAGGACAGCCTTGAGCCGGGCCACGATGTTGATCTGGCGGTTCTCGTTGGTGATCTTCATGCCGACCAGGTCGCGAACGTAGAACGTGTCGACAACCTTTTCGCCAAAGGTGGTGATGTGGGCGGACGCGATGTCGAGCGACAGATCCGACAGCACCGAA
>Ga0209345_10006149_pt1 | contig 10952 bp, 10 predicted proteins | sample Cruoilmetagenom7_FD_187294 | JGI IMG/M metagenome (GOLD analysis project Ga0209345, IMG submission 187294) | Oil polluted marine microbial communities from Coal Oil Point, Santa Barbara, California, USA - Sample 7 (SPAdes) (version 2) | ecosystem: Environmental > Aquatic > Marine > Oil seeps ...
AAGCGCGCGCAACACCAAAAAGCCAACCACGAACGGTTGAGCCAGAAACAATATTATCCGGTAGATGATCACATGCTGCCCTTATCTGCGCCTTCTTGCTAGTCGGCCCGGCAAAATCAGGCAAGCCCATCATCCGCCAGCACCGCAACCAGACGCCCGGAGCCAAATTTGTGTTCGTTCAACCTGATTTACATGGCAACGATGCCTGCGCTAAGGTTTTTTTATGTTCGTTAACGATTTTCGGGCGCTGGTAGAATCGACTGCCAAAACGATAGTGAGGAAGCATTTTGGAACGGTTCTTATTCAAGAAAATCGAGATGTGGATCGTCGGGCTTCTGGCGGTCCTTGTCGTCATCAGTGTTGTCATTTTCGGAATGCTGGTTCGCAACAGGGCGCTGGGTCATGACAAATTCGGTTTGGCAGGCGAGTTTGCTTTTAATATTGCGAGCATTCCGGCCACGGCGCAGGAACTGTTGGAAGGCAAAGACGGAATGCTCGCTTTTGACGGTGACAGCCGGTTTGCGGGCCTGAGCGGTTGGACGGTGCATGATCCGGCCAAACTGGAGGGTGACGACGGCTATATTTTGATAAGCCGGTTTGACGGTGACCTAAGGCGTTACGTGGCAGAGCTGATCAAACTGCAATCGGGCGAACGCGTCCACCGGTGGACGCCCGACGCCGAGACCGTATTTGCCGGGATACCACTGGATGACAGCTATGACTTTGACAAGATCAGGAACGACAAATTCCGGATCATCCATCCGCTGCTGTTTGCCAATGGCGACTTGCTGCTAAAGGACCACGATACGCCGATGGCGCGGGTCGACTGGTGTGGCAACAAAATCTGGGCGACGACACAGACCTTTCACCATTCAAGCGAAGAGGGGCCGGATCAAACGCTTTGGGTGTCCGGCTTGAACAGACCAAGTGTCATTAAATTCCGAGAACGCAAAACACATGACGATGCTTTGGTTGAGCTTTCCCCCGACGGGCAAATTCTGGCGTCCATTTCGGTTGCCAAAATCCTTTTGGATAACGGCTATGAATATCTTGTCGCCGGTATGACCTTTGAAAGTGATCAGGATCCGCTGCATTTGAACGATATTGAGCCTGTTCTTGAGGACGGCGCCTATTGGAAGAAAGGCGATCTATTTGTAAGCATCCGACACAAATCCGCGGTGTTTCAATACCGCCCGTCGACCGGCAAAGTCCTGTGGCTGCGAACCGGCCCGTGGATATTTCAGCACGATGTCGATGTTATTGGCGACGGAAAAATCGCAGTGTTCAGCAACAACATGAACCCGTTGGCGCTGGAGCCTTCAGAGGGCAGGGTGAACCGAATAATTGCCTATGATTTTGCGACGGATACTATGTCGGACATCCAGAAAGACGCATTAGAGGCCGCAGATGTCAGAACCGTCTCGGAGGGTTTGTTCACGTTGCTGCCCAAGGGCCATGTCATGGTGGAAGAGGAAAATTTTGGCCGACTTCTGGTGTTCACACAGAATGGCGACATGGCGGCCGAGTTCGTCAACGGTGCCAGCGACGGGCTGGTCTACAGGATGGGTTGGAGCCGCTATATTTCGAAAGATTTGGGCGAACAAGTTCTTGCAAATTCGAGCGGTAAGAGCTGCTAGGACAGAACTCCGGAATTTGGCGCATTAATGATGGATGCGAGTGAATGGACTGGTTGGGGCTTCAATCTTGCTGTCGGTGTGAAGGTTTTCACGCTATGACTTAAAATCAGGAAATGATTGAACACGCTGCCGGACGGGGCTTCGAACTGAATTTTTCGTTTCTCAGACGAAGATATTTCATGCCTGATACTCACACGGATTCACACAGTGTGCATCACAATTGCGATCTCAAGTCCGTGTAAAACAAGGACTATATTGAATTTATTGGGGTATTTTCGTCAAGAAGAATGTTTGGAGGCGAGTAGGAGAATCGAACTCCTGTACACGGATTTGCTAGACTAGGCATCCATTTGAATTCGTACTAATTTTTGCTTAGATTACAGTGGAATTGTGTCGGAACGAAGCATGAATGTTTAGATACTCAGACGCCAGCAGGCACCGGCCAAATGTGCTCCAAAGTACTTTCCCACGCCCGAACTCAAAACTGCTTTCGGTCATAAGCGGCCATTGGCGCATCCGGCGGCAATTGTTAAACGGATCATCGTCCACTGAGTGGACAGTACTGCCGTACGACCTGTGGCGTACGGCGTGACACGGGCTTGGACGTGGCGCATCGCGAAAGGCGGTAATGTGAGTGGACGGTCGGGCTGCGGCTGCCGATTTTGAAGCTGGCCAGAATGATGTGGCCAAAGTCGCAAGGCGCCCAACGTCAAAAACTGACACCAGCCCGCCAATGGTGGTGTCCGGTATCACGAGAGGAGCAATTTCCGTCTCCGAGCCAGGCTTGCGCGGGTACTACCACGGCGGAATGGTCGATCCAATTGCCGTTGGGGCGAATACCGCCGTTGCCCGCCAGTATGCCGCATGCTACCAAAAAGGCCACGTGGAAACACCACAAGAATTAACCGACAGGTTGCGAGGACAGGTGCGAGTGAGGCTCTTCCGGAAACGATCATTCTGCAGGCCGAGCAGGCCTGACGCGAGTGGGCCCTTCATCTTCTTCGTTGGCTTTAACAAGACTGGCACCCGCTCGTTTCACTCGATGCTGCAGCATCGTGGCTTTGCGTCAATTCACAACGGCATCAAGAGGAACAAGCTCGCAACGGCAATGATGCGCAATATTCTGAGCGGGAAAAAAGTGTTCGACGGCTTCGACGACTATTTCCGCGCGTTCAGCGATATGTCGCTCACGACAGATGACTTCGACATCCAGGGCCAGACCTTCTTTCGGCGAATGGATCACGACTACCCGGGATCCTACTTCATTTTCAACCGCCGCCCAATCGACAAATGGGTGCACAGCCGGATGAAACATCACCAGGACAAACCAAACCCACTAATCGAACACTACAAGAAGCTCTATTCCACACTCGACCCAGATAAGATTGCTTCTATCTGGATCGACGAACATGAAGAGCATGCCCGTCGCCTCAGGTCCTATTTTGGGGACAGGCCGGAGTACTGCGAGATCGACATCGAGAACGACGATGTCACCGCGCGAATGTCAGGATTTCTGGGTGTCGACTTTGCGCCCTCCGAGTGGCCCCACATAGGCAGGACCCAGCCTAAGGGCTGCTCATGACCTACGAAACCTGTCCCGAACCGCTCGTCATCGCCTGCGCCGCCGACGATGCCTACGCCCCGGGCCTTGCGGTTACGCTCTACTCGGCTGTCGCGAATTGCACCGCTGAAACAGTGGTTTGTGCGGTCGTGGACATGGGACTTTCGGACCGGACCGTCAAGAGATTGCATACGGTCGTTGCGACCGCACGATCTCCACATACAGCAACGGTGGAGCTGCTTTTCCTGTCGTCAGGAACGTACCTGCAGGGTACACAGGTATATCGGCATTTTGCGAAGGCCGCCTATGCACGACTTCTCCTAGGGCGCCTCCTGCCAGACGTGAAAAAATGCATTTATCTCGACTGCGACTTGCTCGTTACCGGCAACGTTGTCGAGCTTCAGGCGGTCGATCTCGGTGGCAACGCGCTCGCGGCGGTGGAAGGTCGGGCCGGACCGAAGGTCAGGGACCTGATGAACCGTTTTCTCGAGGGAACCGGCTGGTCGAGGAAGTACTTCAACTCCGGCGTCCTCATCATGGATCTCGAGAGATTCCGGTCGAACGACATCGGAGAGCAGGCAGTTGCCTTCTGCGAAAACCATGCGTCACATCTCCTGTTTCCGGATCAGGACGCACTAAATGTCCTACTTTCCGATGCATGGATCGCACTCGATTCGCGATGGAACATGATCGTTAAGCACGGTCGGAATCGAGACCTCAGCGTACCTGGTGTCCTTCATTTCGTTGGGGCCAAGAAACCTTGGAAAGTTGCCCGTAGGCCGAAGGACCTCGAGATCGAAATCGCCATTGCCCGCTACCGCGACGCGCTGTTTGCATCGGCTATCTTCGCGAAGCACAAGGTCATCGTACTGTCGGCGATATTTGCCACCCAACGTGTGCTCGACCTTCCTTAGCGAAGAACTGAGACGCCCGTTATAAGAGGTTTTGGTTCCAGCGAGCGTGTAATTTTATCAAGTATCGGGCTCACCTTTTTGATAGTACTATGCGGCGAGTATTCGGTCTTGCAAGCGCCGTGAATCAACTGTTCTTCGTTGGATTGATTTTGATTATTATGGCTACGCGCCGTTGGTTTTGCGATACTGACCTGCGCCCCAAGTTTCCTCCACCACATGGAGAGTCCTTGGGTTTGATTTGATGGCGTTACGCGGCCAGTTTGTCCATGCTCATTTTCTCTGCAAATTCTATCGGTGTCAGGTTTCCGAGCGATGAATGTGGTCTGTGACGGTTGTAATCCTCCTGCCATGCTTCCAGCGCTTCCTTGGCATCCGCCAGTGAGCTGAAGAGTGTTTCATTTAGGCATTCATCTCTGAGTTTGCCGTTGAAACTTTCGATGAATGCATTTTGGGTTGGTTTTCCTGGCGCGATGTAATGCCAGTCGATCCCTGTATCCTGGACCCACTTAAGGATGGCCATGCTGGTGAATTCGGTGCCGTTGTCCGAAACAATGGTTCCTGGCATTCCACGCTCAGCGATAACATGATCCAGCTCCCGCGTGACACGCTGGCCAGACAGGGATGTGTCGGCGATCAGTGCCAGGTTCTCGCGGGTGAAGTCATCTACGACGGTCAGAATCCTGAACCTGCGGCCGTCAGTGAAAGCGTCAGATACGAAATCCAAAGACCACCGCTGGTTTGGGCCCTCCGCCAGCACCATAGGTCTTCTGGTGCCCAAGGCCCGCTTTCTGCCACCCCTGCGGCGCACCTGTAACCTCTCTTCGCGATAGATACGTCTCAGCTTCTTGTGGTTCACCGTGTGGCCTTCCCGTTCGATCATGACATGGATGCGGCGCCTTACGGTGATTGCGTGCAATCACCTATCGGCCAGTGGATAGCCAAACCGCCGCCGTTCCCGCGACACCCGCTTGATGGCATCACGCAGATCAACGTCATCAGCGCGGCGCGATTTGTAGCGCACCCCCGACCGGTCCACCTGCAAGATATTGCACGCCCGCCGCTGGCTTACCCCATGTTCATCACACAGATGGGCCACCGCTTTCCGCTTCGCAGCGGGCGTTACCATTTTTTTGAGTTCACATCCCTCAGCATGGCATTATCCAGCATCTGTTCCGTCAGCAACTTCTTCAGCCTGCCGTTCTCAGTTTCCAGTGCTCGCAACTTCTTCGCATCAGACGGTTCCATGCCACCATACCGGCTTTTGTATTTGTAGAATGTCGCTTGGCTTATGCCGTGACGCCGACAAACATCGGCAGTCCGTTCACCAGCTGCCTGTTCCTTCAGTATCTGGATGATCTGTTCGTCCGTGAATCGCTTCTTAATTTGTCCGTCCTTGTGTTGGGCGGACTCTACATCAAAATGGAGGAGTTTTAGGGGCTCAGGTCACAATTTCGACGGAAACGGAGAAAACTAGAAAATAGTAAGAATTGTCCAGATTACAGACTAACGGTTTTTCGCTAGGTGGACGCTAGTTTGGTCACCAGTTGCGTGTCCATACGAAGGAATCCGGGTGCGCGAATGCGCGCGATGCACACTAAATATTTCAATTTTGACTATGCCATAAGATCGATTTGATCGGGCAAATAATCGTGAAATTTCCGCGACATAATATCTTGAACATACTGAATCATCTCGTCATCGCATTCGTCGAGACTTTGGATGCAGCCGTATTTATGGGTGCCGTTCCGGATGCCGTCAAATGCACTGTCAGCAATGCGTTTTTTGTTGGGTCTTATGTACTCCAGATGCAATCGGTTTTCGACCTTTGCGCCGTGGCGCGCGATTTCAAGGTGATAGCCTAGCGAAATCGGCATGTATTGTTCGATGCTCCGAAAGCGATAACTAATCTGTTTTTTTAGCACCGAAAGGTTCTCGGCGAAAAACTCCTCCAACACTGATTTTCTTTGGGGGTGAGGGTGGTGATCAATGTTCAAGTACTTCTCGGCGAACCCGGCATGAACTGATGCCCGTTCAAGAGCTTTCCGGTAACTTGGACGTGTGTTTTTTTGCTGGAAAGTCAACTTACGAAAAGTTCTGCGGATTTTTCCTTTCAAACGTCGGTGATCAGGTTTCATAAAGCGCCCGAAAATTCGTGGTTTTCCACGATCGAAAAAGTCAGTCGGCGTTATGTTACTGTTCAGAAAAAAGTCGTCATTCATATAAACAAAATGCTCTGCCAACTCAGGAATCCGCCACAGTACGGCTTCCACTGATAGTGAATTAAATGTCGGCAAAAATTCTTCAAAATCGCGAAAGACAATTTTATGATCAACGACTTGAATGAAGTCCGGGTCGCATAACCCTGCCTTGGCAAAGGCATCAAGGTGTGCCGGGCGCTGGTTGTCTGTGACGATCCATATCCGGTTAATGAAGTTTGCGTATTTCAGGATTGAGGCAATACCAAAATATATTTCGCCACAATGTCCGAACCGCGTAGAGTCCGTTGCCTGGGCATGATGCTTTTGGCCGGTGTTCTGGTATTTTTGTCTTTTTATTAAATGTAAGGGGTCACTACCGTTGACCCACGTAATTACAAAATCGATTTTTGACATTTAGTTTTGCCAGCGCTTTCAGGTTTACGACGCAATATAATGGCCTCTTTGCCAGAGGGTCAATTGTGATGCATGCGCTTGGTTTTTTCCGGCACACAGGTTTGGGCTACCGCCCGAACAGCCTATGACGGAGCAAATGGTAAATTGCGTTCAAGTAATTGGATCCCTGACGTTTGAAATCTATCCAGATGTGAGCCGGTCCGCGCAATGCTCTATTCGGGGTCGGCCCGGTTTTTCGATCATTATCCAATACACTTTCGGCACCTGTTACGCCAAAAATTGGTGGATTGGTAATAAGCCCACGCCCACTGGCCGACAACCTAAAGCGAAGAAAATGATCAATCGGAGCATAAACGTGATCCTGCGTTTGCGCGAAACGCTGAGCGCCCGGGCGCGACCATAGAAGGGCAGCGGTGGACACAGGAAAATAGTGCGCTTTGGCCAGTTCAGTACAGCTGTTCCCACTGGAAAACTTATCCAACACCGAAAAGAATCTTCTGGGTTGTTTTCGCAAATTTATCAAATCCCATTCCAAGGCTTCATTTTTAGCAAGCCAGCTTATCAGCTGGGTGAGTTTGCCCTTTGCATTGGGTAGAACTTGAATATCATCCTCGAGAACCAGGCAATATTTGGCTTGTGTCTTTAGAAATGCCTGAGCACATCGCACATGGCTAAGAAAACACCCCACCTCTCCACCGGTTAGCCGGCGACCGTAGAAGTTGTTGGCAGACTTTTCGTCATAGCCGAGAAACGCGTTAGCTTTTTTTCCGCGACCATCGACGGCACTGAATCGCGTATAGTCAATTCCGACGTCAGAAAGCTGAGTATCCGCTTCACGCATCCGCTCTTGGCTGTCGTCCAGATTTATCACCAGAACTAAAAGATCCTCATGAGATTCACTGCAGCTCATTCTCTGGAATTCTCTTTTGGATTTGATTTGGTCTCGCACGGTCGGTCTTCCTAAAACGCCTCGCAAAGGTTAGCTCTGCCTGTCTTCTGAGGCCCACTGCGATCTGGTACCAAACGCCTTCCGATGACTTGCGATCGCCGGCCGCATCAATGTCACTTTCGGCACTGGACTGACGCGCAACAGGCGTTGCAAGAGAAAAGCAAGCTCCGCGCCGGGTTAGCATATGGCGAAACGCATGGTCCACCGGAAGATAAATTTCATGACATTCACGCAAAAATTCTTCGGCCCCTGCCTTGCTCCATAATATTGCATGTGCGTTTACTGGGAACAAATAGGTCCGCAAAAGCGCGTTAGAGCAATCGCCGATCGGTTGAGAATCTCCGGCGTATTTCGATTTCCCTTTGTTGCCAAAGTTGATGGCATCCCATTCAGGTAATTCTTCCCCGCCCGTCATTTGCAGTACTTTTCCCAGCGTATATTTTGCACTGGCACTCAGCCTTACATCATCTTCCAGCACCAACGCATACCTTGCGTCAGATTCAACAAATGCACGCAGACATTTTACATGGCTGAGGAAACAGCCAATTTCCGCAGATGTAAGTGATCGACCAAAGTACAGTTTGGTCTTTCGATTGTTGTAGGCAGAAACGTCATTTGAACGAAAGGTGCGGCCATCAACCGCCGGGATTAGAAGGAACTCAAGCTCTGCCTGGTTCAATTCCCGGCGTGCGGTGGATAATCTTTCCGTGTTGGATTCTAAGTTTATTAATAATGTAAGTAAATCGTCCATAAATATTGTCGCCCCTTATCATGATAAGCATTCCGCCGCCCGTTGGCTTTGCTGGCGAAACGTTCGTCTGTAATGTCGTGCAGTGAACCGTTCTGCACGCCTCATCCTCCATTTTTGGACCCGATGCAGTCCTGTTTCGAGGTCTAACCGATGTCCCGAAGCATCGATAGCGCTGGCAATTTCAGACTGCACTACAAGCGGTCTTTCAAGGCAAAAGCCAGATCCCCTTCGCGTTAGGACATGTCGGACAAACTGATCAATTGGCATCCAGATATCAGAATGCTCATTGATAAACCGTTTAACGGCCCGCCGATGCCAAATGGTTGCATGCGTTTTTAAAGGATAAAGATGTGAATAACATACAGAGTTGGAATGTGCAGATAGCCCAAAGGCCCGGGTTCTATATTTCGGCTTCATGCTGGAGCCAATGTTGACTGCATCCCATTGTGTATTTTGAATTTTTGATAACCCATGAATAATCTCAGCGATTGCACTTTTGGTGCCGGGCTCCAAGATTATGTCGTCCTCAAATATTAATGCAACCTCGGCGTCACTTGCAATTATTCGACGGAAACACGCCAAATGACTAAGATAACAACCGATTTCTGCACCGGTTAGCTCGCGCCCAAAATGCGCGAGAGCCTTGCGTCGGTTGTACTGAGAAAACGTCTTTGTATCTAATGCCCTGCCATCAATTGCCGGTATTTTTTCGTAGGTGATCCGCGCTGCACGCAGTTGGGCGTCAGCTGTCTGTAAGCGTTCGGTATTTTCATCCAGATTAATGAGGAGGGACAGCATTTGCACCATTCAGGTTCCCCCAATTGCGTAAGTGATTCAATCATTTGTTAGCCAAAGTCGTTTGAAAGCCAAATTTCGGCGAAAACACCCCCTGGTTGCATAGTGCATCATTCATGGAACCGAAACCATCGTCATTTCAAAGTTCCCTCCGTATCAGCGATTTCCTGCCCGTTATTTGGCCAACCAACTTCTGGTTGGAATGTGATTGGCCCAAATAAGATTGGGTGGTCCGACGAAACGAAAAAGGCCCCAGCCTAAACTGGGACCTTTAAGGAAGGTTCTTAAGTTGCCGGTGTCAGATTATTCGTCACCATCTGACGAAACCTCTTTACCGGTTTCCTGATCAACCATCTTCATCGCCAAGCGGACCTTGCCGCGGTCATCAAAGCCAAGAAGTTTGACCCAGACTTCCTGACCTTCTTTCAGCACATCTGAAGGATGGTTGAGACGACGGTTTTCGATCTGAGACACGTGCACCAATCCGTCACGTTTGCCAAAGAAATTAACGAAGGCGCCGAAGTCCACAATCTTCACGACCGTACCTTTGTAGATAACGCCTTCTTCGGGCTCGGCCACGATCGCGTGGATCATGTCATAGGCTTTCTTAATGCTGTCACCGTTGGGCGAAGCAATCTTGATGATACCTTCGTCGTTGATGTCCACCTTGGCACCGGACACTTCGACAATCTCGCGGATTACCTTGCCGCCGGACCCGATGACTTCACGGATTTTGTCGGTTGGAACCTGCATGGTTTCAATGCGTGGGGCGTGAACCGAGAAATCTGACGTTTCCGACAGAGCCTTGTTCATTTCACCCAGGATGTGCAGACGCGCATCTTTGGCCTGAGCCAGTGCTTTGTCCATAATTTCAGGTGTGATGCCGGCGATTTTGATGTCCATTTGCAGCGAGGTGATGCCGTTTTCGGTGCCTGCTACTTTGAAATCCATATCGCCAAGGTGATCTTCGTCACCCAGAATGTCCGTCAGGATCGCATAGTCGCCGCTGTCTTCCATGATCAGGCCCATGGCCACACCAGCAACCGGTGCTTTCAGAGGAACACCCGCATCCATCATCGACAAAGAGCCACCACAAACAGAGGCCATAGAAGAGGATCCGTTGCTTTCAGTGATCTCAGATACAACACGAACCGTATAAGGAAAGTCGGTTGCCGCAGGCAGAACTGCCTGAAGTGCGCGCCACGCCAATTTTCCGTGCCCGATTTCGCGACGGCCAGTGAAACCAAAGCGGCCAACTTCGCCAACCGAGTAGGGTGGGAAGTTATAATGCAACATGAAGTTGCTCTTATACATGCCCTGAAGCGCGTCAATCATCTGTTCGTCGTCGCCGGTGCCAAGTGTGGTCACTACCAGCCCTTGCGTTTCGCCGCGCGTAAACAGGGCCGAACCGTGTGTTCGTGGCAGCAAACCGGTTTCTGAAACAATCGGACGAACTGTCGTTGTGTCACGACCATCAATCCGCTTGCCAGTTTTCACCACGTCACCGCGCAGAATGCCTGCTTCCAAGCCCTTCATCGCTGAACCCAGATTGGCATCAGCCAACTGATCGTCAGACAATGTAGCTTTTATCACGTCGCGTGCCGCGCTAACGGCCGCAGTGCGTTCCTGCTTGTCGGTGATTTTGAACGCCTTGCGCATGTCCTTTTCGCCTGCCTTGGCAACAGCCTTGGACAGATCGGCGTAATCGGGTGCCTGATAATCAAACGGCTCTT
>Ga0209345_10006150_pt1 | contig 10952 bp, 12 predicted proteins | sample Cruoilmetagenom7_FD_187294 | JGI IMG/M metagenome (GOLD analysis project Ga0209345, IMG submission 187294) | Oil polluted marine microbial communities from Coal Oil Point, Santa Barbara, California, USA - Sample 7 (SPAdes) (version 2) | ecosystem: Environmental > Aquatic > Marine > Oil seeps ...
TTAGACAAGAATTAACAAAACAATATGGCAAACCTGTATTTGCAAATGACGATTGGGAAATATTTGACAATTGGAAAATAGGATTGCGCAAAGACAAGCCTGAAGTTTTATTACTAACACAAGAAATTGGACTTTTCTACAAAAAAGAATTCTTTAAACAATAACCAATTACTCCAACCAATCTTTAAAATCCTTTACACGTTCACGAGCTACAATAACATCTTGCTCATTATAGTTATTTAGTTTTATTTGTAATCGTGAATTTGTATAACTCACCATATCTTTTATAGCATTAATGTTTACGTAGAACTTTCGGTTAATTCTAAAAAAGGTATGAGGTTCTAGCTCATTTTCTAGATTTTCTAAAGTAATATCTAACAAGTAGTTTCTACCCTCAGATGTATGCACATAAGTACCTTTGTTTTCACTATAAATACATTCAATATCTTCAATATTAATTAGCTTTAAATGCTGACCAACTTTAATTGAAAAACGTTTTTTATATTCACGATCTATAGGATTTACCAAGAGGTTTTTAATATCATTAAAATCTAGAGTAACAGCTTGTTGCTTTGGTAAGCGTTCTTTAAACTTTGAAACCGCTTTATTTAAATCGTCATTATCAATAGGCTTTAATAGATAATCAATACTATTAAGTTTAAAGGCTTGTAATGCATATTCATCATAAGCTGTGGTAAAAATAACAGCAGACTGAATATCGATGCTTTCAAAAATTTCAAATGACAAGCCATCACTTAATTGGATATCTAAAAAAATAAGATCTGGATGTGTGTTTTTCTGAAACCAATCAATAGACTCTTCTACCGAATGTAACATCACCTCAGCTTCTATATCTAAACTACTTAACATTCGTTGTAAGCGTCTAGCTGATGGTTTTTCATCTTCTATAATAATTACTTGCATTACTTTAAGTTTATTTTTTTAGCATTCTTATTAATAATTCTTGTTCCTATTGCGATTGTAATAAATGTTGCCAACCAATAGAGCTATGTATAATGTCGTTGAGCATTCTTATAGATTTTGCTCTTCTTGCATAAACTCTTCAATTTTTCTATTCTCGTACGTTTCACTAAACAGTATTTTACCTTTAAACACGATCCAAGCATGAATAAACAATCCAATACTCCAGGTCACCATGATATTTAAAACCACCCAAACAAAAAAGTTTAAGCTTTCATCTTTCTCCAACATAATTAAATTAAACAATAAACTAACGTTTACAATGAGGAAGAAAAATAAGTGAATGTAAAACCTTCTTAATGATTTAACTTTTTTCTGGGCCTGTATATATTTTTGATTCATTTTAGTCTATTGAAATCGTTGGTGTTCTTCTTTGTCTTTATCCATGTATTTTTTAATCTTTTTTTCTTCCCAGTTCTTACCAAACATAAATCCAGGACCAAATACGCCTAGGAAATGGAATAGCAACCCTATTCCCCAAAAAATTGGTGTAGCAAAGGTGCCGAAGCTCCAAAAGCCATCACCAGAGTTTACTCCTATTAGTATGATTAAAAAAATATTTACGACTATGTAAACAGCAAAATGCCAATAAAATCCAACCAGTTTATCAAGCTTCTTTTTTGCTCTTATATATGACTCTTCTTTTTCAAAGTCATGCTTTGATTGTTTATCGTTGTATGGCTCTATATTATATTTTTCCATCATTTTTCAATTTAAATTATTTCTTTTTTCTTCCTCCATAAACTGTCTAATTTTCTCTTCCTCCCAGTTACGACCAATTAAAAGAGGTAATACAAAAACAGTAAATGCATGTATTGCCAACCCAATTCCCCAGAGCATCCATATACCTGAAAAATTCAAGTCAAAAAATGCTTCATTAAATGATTCTCCATTTCTAAGATTTCTTACAATTTTAAATCCAGAAATAAGGCCATTTACAACAATATAAACCCCTAGATGATTATAGAACCCTCTTAATTTATCTACACGTCGCTTAGCACTTAGAAAAGCTTGTTCTTTATCTAAATTGTCCATAATATTAACTCCAACGGTTTTTTTCTTCTTCCTCACGCATAAATTTTTCAATTTTATTGCGCTCCCAATTACGACCTAATACGCCATCGTTCACATATACTTTATATGCATGGAATGCCAATCCAATTCCCCATCCAAACATTGGAAACCAAAACCACTGAAAGTTCCATGACGTCCAATAATTTACAAATATTAAAAAAGGTATTACAAAAATGTATGATATTAGGCTATAATAAAATTCTTTTACTTCTTCAACATGTTTACGTGCTCTCACGTAACTGTCGTCAAATTGATCTTTTGTTCGTGTTTTCATGACTGATATTTGTTTTGTAAGCATTGGTATTGCAACTGCAAAACGTGATGCTTGTTGATTAATGTTTACTTTTTTATCGGTTAATAAATCGTAGCGTTGACGTATATTTTCTAATCCAACACCACTACTCTTTTTTACGATTTGTTTTGTTTGCATATTGTTTTCAACGACTAACATATCGTTAGATTCGTAAATTTTAATATGTAATGGTTTGCTTGTTGTAACCATATTATGTTTCACAGCATTTTCTAATAATAATTGTAGCGATAATGGTACAACCTTAGCTTCTGGGTTTGATGCTCTCTCAGGAATTTCAAAAATAATACTATCCTCAAATCGCATTTTTAATAACGACATGTATGTTTTTGCAAATTCCAATTCTTCATCAACAGTTACTAAAGCCTTACTTTTTTGTTCCAATACATAGCGATATACTTTTGATAATGCTGTTGTGAATTTTTGTGCGCTATCTGGATTTTCATCTATTAAACTGGTTAATACATTTAAACTGTTAAATAAAAAATGTGGATCCAGTTGATTTTTTAAAGCATCAAACTTAGCACTTGCTGTTCCAGCTATAACCTTTTGCTCTTTAATTTTATTTTTCTGCAATTGCTGATAAAAATAAAATGCATGAAAGAACATAGACACAGCAAAAGTGATAATTAAGGCTGTATAATAAAACGTCATGCTCTCCGTGCTCAAAAACTCATCATAACTTACTCCATCCAATACCATTCTATGGAATATTCTTACCAAAAAAAGTATTCCAATTGTTAATATAATTGATCCAAAAAAACCAATTGCAAGCCTATATTTCTTATTTCGATTCCAAACTACACGTTTATTTAAATAATCAAAAAATGAAGAGTTTGCTATAGTCAAGGGTATACTATACATCACATAATATCCATATGTCTTAAATAATATTTTACTATAGGCAACATTAAGCCCAAAAATCTTAACCGATTGCCAATCATACTCAACATCTACATTAGATGCATAATCAAATATGATATCGATTATAAATAGTACAAATGCAATCAAAGAACTTATGGACAATATTTTTATAAACTTCTTCATGTTTTTCTTAAATTCTAATTTTACTTACTTTTTACAAGAAGCAAGTACTTGTTCTGCTCTCTCTTTTCCCCATTGTGGGTGAAAAGTAGATTCTGGTTTAAAGTTAGCAAAAAGTTCTATTGCTCTTTCAATATCTTTACAAAAGGGTGCTGTGTCTTGACCAAAAAACTGTGCGCTTCCCATATCCCATTCTGCCTTTTGCAATACAACTCTTGGATTATTAGAATCTATAGCACTTGCTTTTCCATAAATAGCTGCAATTTTTGGTGACAATTGCATACCATATGTTGCACCATCATAAGCTACCCAGACTGTATGTAACAACGCCTGTAAAATCATAATTTCTGGATTATCTTTTGAAATTGCTGTAGCATCATTTATTAAATTTTGTGCTTTACTCAATTGAGCAGATAATATTTCTTTGTCTTTTACTTCAAAACCTTGTAAAACTAAAACTTGTGCAGCATAATAAGGTGGTAACCAGTTATCGCTTTCGGCTGCAGCAATACGTTCAAATAAATTTGACGCTTCAGTTGGGTTTGTTCCCCAAAGGTCAAAAGCTTTATTCATGCCATTTTCGTAATTTGATTGTGCACTTACAATTCCTGAAATGATAAATGCGATTAAGATTGCTAATTTTTGCATAATAGTTCGATTTTTAATTATGAAACAAATGTCTATGATTTCTTCTCTTTTTTAAAAACAGAATTACCGAATTGTAATTATTAAATGATGAACTGTATATATTTTTTAAAAAAATCACATAAAAACAGTAACTTTATGAGCCCTTCCTGTACTAACCTTTGTATAACATTAAACCAACCATAATGAAAAAATTAATCGTTTTTGTATTTAGTATTTGTATTATTCTTCCTGTTTTAAGCCAAACAGATAAGCGCTTAAAAAAAATTGATGATGATCTTAACAAAATTCTTGAAGCAACACATGCAGCAGGTTTTGCCGTTGCAGTTGTTGAAAAGGATAAAATCGTATATGCTAAAGGATTTGGTTATAGAGATGTTGAAAACAAAATTCCAGCCGACGCTAATACCCTTTTTGCTATTGGATCGAGTACAAAAGCATTTACATCAGCCATATTAGGACAATTAAGAGCAGATGATAAACTATCTTTTAATGACAGTCCAAGAAAGCATATTCCTGAATTGGAGTTTTTTAATGATGATATGAATAATAACATCATCATTAAAGATTTGATGAGTCATCGTACAGGACTCCCTCGCCATGATTATTCTTGGTATTTATTCCCGTCACATGATAGAGATAGTTTAATGCAACGTATAAAATATCAAGAACCATTTACTGGCATTAGAGAGCAATGGTACTATAATAATTTCATGTTTTTAGCCCAAGGAGTTATTGCTCAAAACATAACTGGTAAAAGCTGGGAAGATAACATTAGAGAACGTTTTTTGAAACCTTTAGGAATGTCTAGAACAAATGTTACTATAGATGAAATGAAAACCGCGAGTAATGCTGCATATGGATATGAAACCGAAAAGGACAATTCTAACTCTAAAATGGATTATTATGATATTGCTGCCATGTCTCCAGCTGGAAGCATTAATAGTAGTGTGAATGATATGTCAAGGTGGTTAGTAACTTGGATAAATAAAGGAAAGTTTAATGATGAAGAGATTATTCCTGAAGCTTATGTAAATGAAGCAATGAGTTCTCAAATGGTAATTAATGCAAACTTACCATCAAAGGAAACTCCAGGATTACACTTATCTAGCTATGGTTATGGTTGGATGATGTCTTCGTATAAAGGTCATTATCGTGTTGAACATGGCGGCAATATTGATGGCTTTTCTGCTAATGCAGCTTTTTATCCGAGTGATAGTTTAGGCATTGTTGTTTTAACCAATCAAAATGGCTCACGAGTGCCAAATTTAGTAAGAAATACAATCGCAGATCGTATGTTAAATGTTGATAAAACAGATTGGGCACAACGTTTTATTGACGACTTAGAAAAAGCAAAAAAAGCACAAGATGAAACCAAAGACAAAACAACATCAACAAAAATAGAGAACACAAAACCATCACATGCTAAAGAGGAATACTCAGGGATTTATTCTCATCCTGGTTATGGTGAATTTAATATAAGTGTGGAGCGTGATTCACTATTTGCAAATTTTAAATTAATGAAAATGTGGATAAAGCATGAGCATTACGATGTATTTGAGCCTTTTCAAGTAGAAGAAACTGGAATTGACACAACAGATGTTGGTCCTCTACGATTTAAATTTACAACTAATACTCGTGGAGATATTTCTGGAATGGAAGCAAAGATAGAACCTGCTTTACCAGACCCAATTATTTTTGAACGAACTCCAAATACAATAGATGTATCGGCTAAAGACTTAAACAAGTATGTTGGTAAATATGAATTACAACCAGGATTTGTTATAGAAATAACTGTAAAAGATGAAAAGATTTTTGCACAAGCAACAGGTCAAGGAAAAAACGAAATTTTTGCAAAAAAAGAAGACCACTTCTTTTTTAAGGTAGTAGAAGCAGATCTTATATTCTCTAAAGGTGAGGATGGAAAAATCAATATGCTAACCTTACATCAAGGTGGAGCTCAAGTGCCTGGAAAAAAAATAGAATAAAATTTTAAGTACACCTATAGATAAAAGCAGGAGGTAAATTTATAGGTGTAAAACCTAGCTTTACATTATCGAAAACAGATTTTAAGAACTTGTATTTATTCAAGCTATACTGATATTGCAAAAAGCTACCATCATTAATTAAATATTGCGGTATTTTTTTAAATAATACATCTAAATCTGTTTTTGGCAATATAGCAAGAGGCAAACTAGAAACTAAATAATCTACCTTTTCAATTTCTAGTTTTTGCAAAAGCAAGTCAAACTCTATTGCTGAGTGATTATAAATTTCAAAATTGTTGTAAACCTTAAACCTATCTTCGCAATGTTTTAAAAAAGGATCATTTATTTCTAATGAAATTAAGCGAGAAGTGGGCGACATTTTCTTCAATATCTGCTTAGTAATAGCTCCATTGCCACATCCAAACTCTAAAATAGTTTGATTCTCTTCAAAATCTATATGCTTAATAATATTTTTTGCTAAGTATTTAGAACTGGGTGCAATAGCACCAATGTGCCTAATCGAATTTACTACTTCCTTTACAAATAACTTCATTTAATACTTTTTATCTTATCCTAAATAATAACAATAAGACGATATACATCGCATAAAGTTACGAATATGTATGCTATTTTTGTCAAATCAAATAAATTAAAACCCTTAATCGATTTTTCTTTAACTTACTAATCTAAATATACCCTATGAAAAATTTTCAAATTTTAGCAATAGTATTAGTATTTACAAGCTGTAAAAATGAAGATAATAAATTTGCTGTTGATGATAAGTATCGTGCCGAAATTGATGTGTTTTTTGATGCCAAAATGGAAGAGAGAAAAGGAGATTATTTACAGTTAATTGCTTTACATAAATTAGATTCTGGAGATAATACTTTTGGCAAAGGAAATAACAATAATTTAGTCTTAAAAACGAATGATATATCAGAAACTATTGGCACCATAGTAGTGCAAGGAGATTTGCTAAGTTTCAATTCTGAAGACAATGTTATTGTAAAAACTAAAAATGACTCATTAATCACAAAAATGTCATTAGATCTAAATGAATATGGCAGTTCAAAAAAACTTTACCACAATCAACTTAATTGGCAAATAATTACACGCTCTAAGCAGCATTATTTAAGAGTATGGGATACTAAAAACCTAGCTATAGAAGCCTTTAAAGGATTTGAAAAATTCTACTTAAACAACGATTACATTCTTGATGGTGAATTTTCTTATTACCAAAAAGAAAAATCTGAGGTTGTAAAAGCCAAAGTAGATGGCAAACGTAGTATCAATTTTATTGGAAACGTAAGTTTTAATTATCAAGGAAAGACCTATTCACTTGATGTTGGAACTGATGGCTTTACAATGGTTGGAGATATTACAAGTGGAGAAACAACTTATGGTGGTGGCAGGTATTTTTATCTTGATTTACCAAAACAAAACGGATTAATAAAGATTGACTTTAACAAACTTTATAATCCGCCTTGTGCTTTTAGTGAGTTCACAACCTGTTTATATCCTCCAAGACAAAACCAATTACCTTTTAAAATATTGGCAGGAGAAACCTTAAAACAACTTTAATTTTCTAAAACAAAGTTAATAGGTAAGCTATAGGGAATATTTACTGATCTTCCTCGTTGTTTACCAGGTTCCATTTTTGGCATTAACCCTATTATTCGAGATGCCTCTTTCTCTAGAATTTTATCAGGACCTCTCACTTTAATATCTGCAACATATCCTTTTGAGTTAATCGTAAACATAACAAATACTTTACCTCTAATTTGTAAATCTAGTGCTTGTTGTGGATATTTGAAATTTTTGTTTACATGTATAACCATTTGATCTTGAAAACATTTCTTTAATGCTGTATTATTGTTTCCAGTACACCCAGGCCAAGTAGGCACTTTTTCAACCACTGCAAAAGGGACACTAACGTCCTCTTCTATTTCATCTACTTCAACTTCGTCTACCTCAACACGTTCTTCAATAGCCTCTTCCATATTAGTCTCAGTGCTTTCAATAACAGTTTCTTCAATTTCTACAATATCTTCAACAATTGTAATTACTTCTGGTGCAGCTTGTGGTGGAGGTGGTGGAGGTGGTATATTAATATCTACTATTGGTATATCTTCATCAACTTCTAACTCTCCCATATTTAGAAGTTCAAGAGCTACATCTTGTTTGTCATAGGTTTTATAGTTAATTAACCCTTTAGTAGTTAACAACATCAAACAAAGACCTATAGCAAAATACAGACTGCTATTTCTACTTACATCCACATTTGGATTTTTCTTTACTTGCATGACTTTTAGTTTTATTATTAGAATATGATATGAAGGTACTACTATCTACAACCAAAAAATATGACAAAAGTCAGTAAGCTATTCAACATTAAATAGTTAAAAAGTTGATGCTTAACTTTAATTCTATTATTTTAGTCTACAACTAAAAACCAACCACAAAATGAAACAGATTTTTTCCCTATTAGTAGGTGTATGCTTATCACTTACAATTACAGCTCAAAATGCTTCAACAACTAAAACTGACATTGCAGATGTCATTAAAAAGCATGGTCTTGAAAACAGTCAAGTTATGGATATTGCTAGTTATATTACTGATGTCCTTGGCCAAAGACTTACAGGTTCTACTGGATTAAAAAACGCTAATGATTGGGCAAAATCTAAATTAACAGAAATGGGAATGAAAAATTCTCATCTTAAACAATGGGGACCTTTTGGTCGTGGTTGGGATATGACACATTTTGAAATGCATGCAGAATCACCAACATATTGGCCAATTATAGCTTATCCCAAAGCTTGGTCTTCATCTTCAAAAGGAACTGGTGATGTTATATATTTAAATGCAACAAACCTGGAAGAGCTTAATAAGTATAAAGGAAAATTATCTGGTAAATTTGTAATGATTGAAGGTATTCGCGAAGTAAAAGAAGCCTTTGAAGCCACTGCAAAGCGTCATGACACTGAAAGCCTTTTAAACTTAGCAAATGCAACACAACCTGTTCCTAGACAAGGAGGTAGAAGGTTTGGAGGTAATGCTTCAGCTGCAGAACTTAGAGCTGCTACATGGAAACTTTTAGAAAGCGAAAAACCTTTAGCGATATTAGACAGAAGTCGTAAAGGGGATTTAGGAACTGTTTTTGTGTCTGGTGCTAGAACTGCTGAAGGAAGCGCACGTGAAAACGGCAAGTACGTTGTACCTCAAATTACAGTTGCTATTGAGCATTATAATAGAATTTTTAGAATGTTAGAAAAAGGACTTCCAGTAACTTTGAACGTGGATAATCAATCTAAATACACAAATCCAACTGGAAATGAAAACAATGTAATTGCAGAAATTCCGGGAACAGATTTAAAAGATGAAGTAGTAATGTTTGGAGCACACTACGATTCATGGCACGCAGGAACTGGAGCTACAGATAATGGTTCGGGATCGGCTGTTATGATGGAAGCTGCCAGAATTCTTATAGAAACTATTAAAGAAACTGGTATAAAGCCAAGACGTACTTTAAGAATTGCCCTTTGGACTGGAGAAGAACAAGGATTACATGGATCAAGAAACTATATTACACAAACATTTGCCAATGCTGGTGAAAACAGTAGAAGCTTAGCGTCTTTAAAACCTGCTCAGAAAAATATATCTGGTTATTTTAATATGGACAATGGTACTGGAAAACTAAGAGGAGTATACTTGCAAGGAAATCAAGGTGTTTCTCCAATTTTTAGAGAGTGGTTAAAACCATTCCACGAAATGGGAGCTTCTACATTAAGTTTAGGCAATACTGGAGGAACAGATCATTTAGCATTTGATGCAGCTGGTATTCCAGGATTCCAATTTATACAGGAACCTATTTCTTACTCTACTAAGACTCACCATTCAAACATGGATAATTTTGATCATCTAGTAGCAGACGATTTAAAACAGGCAGCTACAATTATTGCATACTTTGTTTGGCAAACATCACAACGTGATGAGAAACTACCACGTAAGGAAACAAAATTAAAGTACAACTAATTATTTCAAGCCTGCTCTTAGTAAAAAGAGCAGGCTTTTTTTATCTCTAACACTATGAAACGATTATTCCTTTTGTGTGTGATACTTTTATCAGCATGCAATCAAAATGTACAAAAAACCAAAACAGTTGAAGTTTTATATGACTATGATGTAGAAGAACGCTTGAAAGAATTAAGCATCACTCTAACTGATGCTCCTCCTCCAGTTGCTAACTATGTAAATGCTGTAAAAACTGGCAACTTATTATTTATGGCTGGGAAAGGTCCAACAAAACCAGAAGGTGGATATATTACAGGTAAAGTTGGTACAGATTTAACAGTTGAAGAAGGCTACGAAGCTGCTAAACTTACAGCCATCGCTCAACTGTCTGTTTTAAAACAAGAACTTGGTGACCTCAACAAAGTAGTACGTATTGTAAAAGTACTTGGTATGGTAAATAGTGACAGCTCTTTTACACAGCACCCAGAAGTTATTAATGGTTTTTCAGATCTTATGGTTGCGGTATTTGGAGAGCGAGCAAAACATGCACGAGCAGCTGTAGGAATGGGTTCTTTACCTCGAAACATTGCAGTTGAAATTGAAATGATTGTAGAAATTCAAGATTAATAAAATACTAGTAAAAAAACACTAAATATTAATACATGAAAATAGTTTTAAAATTAATGCTTTGTTGCTTATTTATCACAGCATTAGGATGTGACAAAGAAATTGAAAAAGGCGTAATGAAAAGCGACTTATCTAAAGACGTAGAGATGGTTACCGATTTAGGCACGATTATTTTACGATTATCAGACGACACTCCTATACATCGCAACAACTTCATAAAACTAGTAAATGAAAAATATTACGATAGTATTGCATTTCATAGAATTATTAAT
>Ga0209345_10006151_pt1 | contig 10952 bp, 9 predicted proteins | sample Cruoilmetagenom7_FD_187294 | JGI IMG/M metagenome (GOLD analysis project Ga0209345, IMG submission 187294) | Oil polluted marine microbial communities from Coal Oil Point, Santa Barbara, California, USA - Sample 7 (SPAdes) (version 2) | ecosystem: Environmental > Aquatic > Marine > Oil seeps ...
AAACAAGATCGTTTCCTGTGGAGTTATTCCAATATGTGACAATAGTGAGTCCTGCTGAATTCCCCTGATATCATGTCCATCAATCATCACCCGCCCCTCCGACACATCATAAAAGCGGGGAATCAGGTTGACTAAAGTTGATTTACCAGAACCTGTCGCTCCTAAGATAGCTACATTTTGACCTGGTTCAACTGTAAGATTGATTTCATCTAAAACTTTCTCTTCACAATTTCCGTTATAAAAGAAACTGACTTTTTCAAATTCAACCCGCCCTTCAATCGAATCGGGCAGCTTTATCGCACCAAGTGCGTCCTGAATTTCCGGGATAGTACTGAGCACTTCATCAAGCCGTTCTGCCGAGGCCATCCCGCTGGCCACCACATTAGCAAGCATAGCCATCATCAAAAGTGGAGTCATGGTTGTCATTAAATAATTTGAAAACGCAACAATTCCGCCAACAGTCAGATCACCGCTGATTACTTGCTTGCCGCCTACCCAAACGATGATAAGTACTCCAATGTTGATCAAGAACATCAGCATTGGAAAAATCAGCGAAATGTACTGCATGACTTTAATATGAATTCTGGTGTATTCTTCGTTTACCACTTCAAATCGTTTCTTCTCGCGCTGCCTGCGAACAAATGCTTTTACCACTCGTACACCAGCAATATTTTCCTGAAGAACGTTATTGACGTTATCCAATTTTTTCTGCAGTCGCCCAAAGATTGGCCCTAATTTCCAAATAATTAACAGGATTAATAACAACGTCAGCAGCAGCAGCGGAACAATTTTTATTGTTAAACTGGCATTCGTCGTTACCATCAGGAAAATGCTCCCAATGATCAGCAGCGGACCTCGAGTTCCGATACGCATGCTCATACGATATGTCTGCTGTAAAACACTAATATCACTTGTCAACCGAACTACTAGATCACTAGTTTTTAATTGATCAAGATTTGCATAGGATAATTTCTGGATTTTCACAAAAATCGCTTCTCGTAAATCACGGGCAAAAGCTTCTCCGACCTGCACAGATAGCATATTATTTCCAATAGAAAACAATGTACTCAGCACTGATATTCCAAGCATTATTAGCGTAGTATTGGCGACAAGCGTTAGATCATTCTTATAAATGCCTTCATCAATGATACGCTGCACCAACCGAGGAATAGTTAAGTCCATAAATACCACACATATCAAAAATATCATTGCGAAAACCACCTGTTTCCAGTATGGTTTTATGAATGAGAGGAATTTGAATAATTTTTTCATTAGCTACCTACTCCTTAGTACTATGATCGATTACTTTTTTCATACTTTCCAAAGCAGAGGACAATACCCGCAATTCTTCATCGCTGAGAATTGAAAATTGATCAGCAAGGATCCCCCCATACTTTTTGTGTAGATTTTTAATCATCTTTTTTCCTTTTTCTGTCAGAGACAGCTGAATATTTCGGCGGTCCTCTAGATCACGCTTGCGATTTACCAGTCCATTATTGACCAAATCATCGACCGACCGGCTAACATTTGGACGGCTGACATGCATACAATTTGCCAAAGTACTTACAGATGCGTCCCCTTGCGATATACGGCGAATAGTATGAAATTGCGAAGAAGTAATTCCATATTCACCGGAAGCAATTTCGTAAATCTGGGCACGCATGACGTGACATAATGGTGGCATAATCCCCCGAAATAATTCCAGGGTTTCCATCAACAATATTGAATTTTCACTTCTATTTTCTTTCATATTCAGTTCACATATAAATAATAGTTAACAGTCTTATTAGTTAACATAATCAACTATTATACAGGTTTTAATTGAATTGTCAAGATTTGTAGGGAGAACAGTATCTAATTGGTTTTGTTGCTACTTATAATGGGTTTCTTTCATTTGTTCTCGTGATATCCCTCCAGGAAATGCTGTACTTTAGGCGCGATAACAGCCCGGCAGTACGGTTGGTTCGGGTTATTCGCAAAATAGTTAGAATGATAATCTTCCGCAGGATAGAAAATATCCAGCATTTCGATTGTTGTCACAATTGACTTTTTGAAGATACCGCTGGCATCCGTGTTATTTAAAGATGATTCTGCGTTCTTCTTTTGTTCGTCATTTTGATAAAAGATAATGGAGCGGTACTGCGAGCCAATATCATTCCCCTGCCGATTTAGAGTAGTTGGATCATGTGCGTACCAAAATATTTCAAGGAGATCTAAAAAAGTTATTATTTTTAGGTCGTAACTAACTCGGATAACTTCCGCGTGTCCAGTTGTTCCTGTGCAGACCATTTTATAGGATGGATTAAGCACATGCCCCCCAGCGTAACCGGGTTCTGCCTTTACTACACCTTTTACTCGTTTAAAAATTGCCTCTGTGCACCAAAAACAACCTCCGCCAAAAACAGCAGTCTTATTATTCTCCATCTGCTCCTGCAATAAATTTTATGGACAAAGAATTCACGCAATGCCGCGTATTTTTTTCAGTGTATTTTTCCCCTTCAAAAACATGTCCTAAGTGTGCCCCGCAAGCTGCGCAAGTAATTTCTGTTCGGCGGCCATCCGCATCCATGCTTCGGGTAACGGCACCAGAAATCTCATCATCGTAACTTGGCCATCCACATCCCGAATGAAATTTGTCTTCGGAGCGGTACAATGGTGCTTCACATCGCCGACAGATGTACGTCCCGGCAGAAAAATGATCATTATATTCACCAGTAAAAGGGTCTTCAGTACCTTTATGTTCAATAATATGGGCTTCTTCTGGAGTTAGAGAATTCATTTTCATATTAATTCCTTTTGTATGATTTTAACGATCTTACCACCCAATCCATATTAATCGTTTATTAGAATTCTTCAAAAAAAGAGTCATTCATCCGCCCTTACCGCAGCTACCAGCGTGTTCTTCATTAGCATAGCGATTGTTAGCGGTCCGACACCACCAGGGACTGGCGTGATCGCGGAGGCAACCTCTAATGCCTCTTCGAAATCCACATCCCCCACCAAACGGTAGCCCCTTTTCTTGCTGCTGTCTTCCACTCGATTAACACCCACATCAACAACAACGGCACTGGGTTTGATCCAGCTTCCTTTTACCATCTCTGGTCTTCCAATCGCGGCGATAAGAATGTCAGCTTCTTTCGTAATCAGAGGGAGGTCTTTCGTCCGTGAATGGCAGATGGTTATTGTTGCATTCTCTCTTAAGAGAAGGAGAGAGACCGGCATCCCAACAATATTAGACCGACCGAGGATAACAGCCCGTTTCCCTTCCAAAGTGTTTGTATATTTTTTCAACAAATAAATGATACCTGACGGCGTGCAAGGTGTAAAAAGCGGCTGGCGTCCTTTTTGAGCCAGCCGGCCAATATTAATCGGGTGGAATCCATCCACATCTTTTTCCAACGGGATTGCATTCAATATTCTTTCTTCATCGAGTCCCTTTGGAAGAGGGAGTTGAACAAGGATGGCGTGTATCTCAGGTTCATGTGCAAGATCACTGATCGCCCCCTCAAGTTTTTTTTGTGAAATGTCTTCAGAAAAATTTTTCGCGTAGGATTTAATGCCCGTCTCATCACAAGCACGATGTTTAGCCCGTACATACGATTGAGAAGCGGGATCCTCGCCTACCAGAACCGTGGCCAAACCCGGAACTGGCAAATCCACCGCAGACCGTTCTCCCACTTCGTTTTTTACTGTTTCCCTGCTTGATCTTGCCGCCGCTTTTCCATCTATGACAATCGCACTCATTTTTCTCCTTCTTTAGGTTACTTTTCGGATTATACATTACAGTGAGTTTAATTATCGCATTGTGTAATTTAAACTTATAATAAGATAGAATACATTCATAATAATCATGACAAAAAATAAATCTGATTTATTAGCAATTGACCTCGGAAACACAAATCTGGCAATCGGTCTATTCCAAAACAGTGAACTCACTGAACATTGGCGCTTATCAACAGATCACAAGAGAATGCAGGATGAATTCGGTCTTCAATTTCTCGGTTTGCTCGAAAACAGAGGAGTTTCACTAACTGATTTTTCAGGTATTGTTTTATCCTCCGTTGTTCCGCCCCTGACAGAAAAGGTAGTTCAAGCATGCGAGACATACCTTGGACAAAAACCAGTTATTGTCAACTCAAATCTGAATCTAAACGTAAAAATCCGCTATGACGACCCAACTGCTGTTGGTGCTGACCGAATCGCAGATGCAGTTGCAGCCACAACCCTTTTCTCAAGCCCGTTTTGTGTAATTGACTTTGGGACAGCCACAACCTTCAATGCTATTAACGAAGTTGATGAATATTTAGGGGGAGCAATCCTCCCCGGGATCGGTCTATCAGCGGAAGTACTTTTCGAACGAACGGCTAAACTCACCTCAGTTGAATTATCTGCACCACCCTCAATCATCGGAACGAACACACGCCATGCAATGCAATCCGGTTTGATCTATGGGTATGTCGCACTTGTAGAAGGGATGGTTAAGCGCTTCAAGCAGGAATTAGGAGATGAGACGGTTATCATAGCAACTGGTGGCCACGTCCACCGCATTAGCAGCTATACAAATGTATTTGATCATATTAAACCTTGGCTCACTTTAGAAGGGCTGCGGATCATATGGGAATTAAATAGGTGAAACATGAGTAACCCAATATATGGGAAAGGGATTGTAATTGGAATCACAGGATCAATCGCCGCATATAAATCCGCCGAACTCGCTTCCCGCCTGACAAAGCTTGGAGCAGAAGTAAACACAATTCTCACCGAAGCTGGCGAAAAATTTATCAGCCCTTTGTCCATCCAATCTGTTAGTGGAAAAAAGGCATATACAGAACAGGATCTCTGGGGTGGTGAGGGGCATGTCGTGCACATTAATCTTGCACGCACAGCAGACTTACTGATTGTGGCTCCCGCATCAGCGAATACAATCGCAAAGCTTGCCAATGGTATCGCCGACAATTTGCTTACAGTTACCGTGCTCGCTGCGGTTTGCCCAATCATCATCGTACCAGCAATGGATGCGGGAATGTTTAAAAACTCAATCACACAAAAAAATATAAGTTTGTTAAAAGAAAGAGGGTTTATATTTATCGGTCCCGCCGAAGGTCATCTCGCTTCTGGATTAAAGGGTCCTGGCAGGATGGTTGAACCAGTTGAAATTGTAAACACGATCAGATACCAGCTCTCACGTAAAAATCCATTGAAATGCAAAAAAATCGTTGTTACCGCTGGTGGAACACAGGAAGCAATTGACCCTGTTCGTATCCTAACTAATTATTCTTCCGGGAAACAGGGCTATGCAATAGCACAAGCAGCATTGGACGCTGGCAGTGATGTGACCCTCATTTCTGCGCCTACAACGCTTTCACCCCCGGTGGGCTGCACTTTGATTCCTGTAAAAAGTTCTGAGGATATGCACGCCTCTGTTCTTAAAGAGATCATGGACGCACAGGCACTGATAATGGCAGCTGCTGTAGCCGATTTTCGCCCAAAAGTAATCAAAAAAGAAAAGATTAAAAAAGATTCAGGAATGAATACAATCGAGCTCAAACCTACCAGAGATATCCTAAAAGATGTTTCGAAAATTAAGAAAAAAGAAGAGCTGGATCTCAAAGTGATCGGATTTGCGGCAGAAAGCAGAGACCTAAAAGCAAACGCCAAAGAAAAACTAAATAATAAAAAGATGGATATGATCGTTGCTAACGATATTTCTGACCCACAGGCTGGTTTTAGAGTAGACACAAACAAGGTCTTATTAATGTATTCAGATGGATCTACAGAACAATTGCCCATGATGTCGAAGAGTGATGTCGCTGAGAAGGTCATACAGCATTTACAATCTTGGTTAATTGAAGGAGCCGGATAAGATATGCGAATACTTGTGTTTTCTGACATTCATTCAAATCTCACCGCCTTAGAAGCAGTCTTATCCATAGCGGGGAATATGGATGCATATTGGTGTTTAGGTGATCTGGTTGGCTATGGACCTGATCCTAATGAATGTATTGAGCGAGTACGTGGACTCCCCAATCTTTTATGCGTACGCGGCAACCATGATGCCGCCACTTTGGGTGAAGTGGACCAGCAAACCTTTAATCACGAAGCCGGATTAGCGATCACGTGGACAAAGCGGAATTTGAATGCAGAAAGCCAGAAATTCTTGTTGGGCTTGCCCGAAAAAATAATTGAAGGCGACGTCACCCTCGTCCATGGAAGCCCGCGTAATCCAGTATGGGATTATGTGATGGATTATTTAACCGCAGTAAGAACTTTCTCATATTTCAACACTCGCATTTGCATGGTAGGACACACACATGTTCCCGCTATCTGGAAGGAAAGTGTCGATAAACATCCTGCAGGGTTTGTTATGGATTATCATAAAACGCCTATCCTTTCTAAAACAATCCTCAATCCTGGTTCTATCGGACAACCGCGAGACCATGACCCCAGAGCATCTTATGCGATCTTTGATTTAAACAAAAGCACCTGGGAACTCCGCCGAATCTCTTATGATTACACAGCAGTTCAAGATCGAATTAAAGCAAGCGGGTTGCCCTGGCGCCATGCCCTCAGATTAGCAGAAGGTTGGTAAAGGAACTTTTTTATCCGCATTTTCGTCTTAATCTAAACACAGAAACTTATGTTAAAAGGAGTAGAAAATGAAAAACAGCAAATTGTGGCTTGTAATTTTATCCGTGTCGATAATGCTTTCTTCGTGCGCTCTCGCGCCAAACGCCGTTGAGAGTAGTTTAGATTATGAAGCGGAACAGAAAATGGGGTTACCCATGACGGCTGATGAAGCACCTCGGATGGAAATGTCAGAGGATGTTTTTGAAGGAGGACATCCAGTAGGTTCTAGTTTTGAATCAACAGCTATCAATGCTGAACGGATCGTGATCAAGAATGCCAGCTTATCTATCGTGGTGCCAGATCCCTCGTCGGCAATGCAATCGATCGTAAAGATGGCAGAGGGGACGGGCGGTTTCGTCGTCAATTTAAACTTATCTAAAACCACGACCAGCCATGGTCTTGAGGTGCCAATTGCAAATATAACCGTTCGCGTCCCTGCTGAAAAATTAGATCAGACTCTAATTCAAATAAAAGCACTCGTCGATGATCCAGATATTGATATCCTGAATGAAGATATATCCGGGCAGGATGTTACCAGCGAAGTAACCGACTTGGAATCCCGACTGCGCAATTTGGAAGCAGCTGAAGCGCAACTGCTAAAGATCATGGACGATGCCTATCAAACTGAGGATGTTATTATAGTGTTCCGTGAGCTGACATCTGTGAGAGCAGAAATTGAAATGATCCAAGGGCAGATAAAATACTATCGAGAATCAGCCCAATTATCAGCAGTCAGCGTTTATCTGCAGGCAAAAGCCGCCATAGAACCAATCACGGTTGGAAAATGGCAGCCTGGTGTTGAAATTCAAAAAGCGCTTCAAGCGCTGGTCAATGGCGGAAAGTTCATGGTTAATATGCTTATCTGGTTATTGATCCTCGTTGCCCCGCTCCTAGTTGTGATCTTCCTGCCGATCTTCTTTATTATCCGCTACTTTAAAAAGAGAAAGCAGCGTACGAAAAGTGAAGAACCATTACAAAAAGAAAAAGAAAAGAAAGCATCCTGAAAGCCCAATCACCCCGGATTACTCCGGGGTGATTTCTTTAATAAGAATACTGCTCTCCTGAAATTTCCTCGTTCTGGAAACAACCATCAATTTCTCTTTAAACAATCACGCTTTTTAAAAATACGAAGCAACATTCAATAATCCAGTTTTCTGATTGTTGATAACCCTAGATTTTGCGTTTTCTTAAGTTCTTTAAAAACACCTCACGGAGTCGTGATAGGTTGGTAAGCATATAAATAAAAATATGGGCCTTTTTTCAAAACAGTTAGAGTGTCTGCAAAAATCCAGCGATACGGATCGCTATCTAAAAATATTAGTTCTTCCCCATAAACATATCTCATCTTGTTTCCAAGCAAATATTCGGTTACTTCTCCATCTTGTAATCTCCTAAAATAATCAGCGCCATTAATCAGGCCGTCAAGGTTTAAAATTGTTCTGTCTGGCACAAAATACGCGGTCAAACCTCCCCCGGTCATCCCTATCACGTCCCCCGGTTTTGTTTGAGACCTGATGAATTGCACCTCCCCATCGATATCATATTCAAGAGGAACTTTTCCATTAAGTGGAAACTGCTTGATAATTGACAAGGAAAACATCCCCCATATGGCACCACACACAAGGAAAGTTGAAATAGAAGTAAATTTTTTTCCCCATGATCTCTTTTCAATGATTTCAAGAAAAATAGTTAATAAGATACCTAAGAATAAAATAATCAGAATCATTTCCCCTATCCAATACCAACTTTTTGTGTGTAAATAACCAGTTGATTTATACGACATAGCATGAAACAAGGCGCCTGTAAAAATTGGGAGGAGTGTAAGGGTAAGTGTGTATCTTTTAAATTTGCCAGATTGTTTGTTAAAGAAAAGAAACACAACAACTAATATTATTACCCCTGCAATAACCGAAATATTGACGGGGTCAAACACATTTTCTGTTTGAGGATATCCCAGAATAACTTTCAGTTTGTTAGCAGCAACGTCGATTGGCTGCATAAGCAGCCAGAAAGGTCCTCTCTCACGGCTTGGATCAAGCAGATCTCTGATCACTCCAGTAAAAGTTCTTATTGGTTGTCCATAAACTGTATTTGGTAGTGTTCCCCACCAGCGTTTTATTTGACCGCTTACAGGCATCGCTGTGCCGGCATAGCGATAATTAATAATTAGATAAATGATCAAAGTAATACTAATCGGCGAGAAATACCCCACTGCTCTGCTCATCCAGACGCGCCAATTGTTTTTCAGAGAAACATCCTCTTTTTTTGGTCTATTCACCAAATATCTTCTAATGAGATACAGGTGATACCCACCGATTAATAATAACGAGATAATCCAATCGATCATTACAGCGGATCGCGGAAAACCTTTCAACACATACAATACATCGTGTAAGATGTAAAGAATTATAAAGATCAGCCCACTCGATAAACTGATGGCCAGAAAAGGTTTAATGAGATACCTGATCGTTGTTTTTTCAGAATCAGATTCATAACACTGAAATAAATAAAGAAGCGTTGGTTTAATAACCAATGAAAAACCGATTAATAAATAAAGGAAAGACAAGTAATCAAAAATATTCTCGTTAGATTCTAATCTAAAGAAAAAGCTGGCCGTGGCCGAAACCAGTATCAACAGAAAATCTACTTGAGAAATATTGCTAATACGTTTCCCTCGGAACACCAACCACACACCCGCCATAATTAATATAAAGACATTATCCAAGCGGCTTAAAAGAACACCTGCTCCGCATAAACCAATCCAAAATATTTCCCAAAAATACTTTTTATCACTCTCGCCCCACGACAACTTAGACAAAGCGTATATCAAGGCTATCACCATAAAAGCGTTCAGCCCAGTTTCAAGTCCTGATTTTGTAGTTAATTCATGAATAGGCGGAAAGAACATCCAAAATATTGCGACTATCCAGGCGGTGGTTTTTGAAATTTTATTAGAAAATATCAAATATAAAAGGTAACCTGAAGCAGTATTCATTAGAATCTGAATTGCAGCAATAACCCTCAGAGGAAGAAAAAGATCATACCTTGCTAATGCGAAAACGGGTACACAAATAACCATCCATAAAGGATGAAACCCATTAGTTGGGACAAGGCCATCAAATGTGATCCCATTTCCTTCGGCAATATTCTGGGCTGTCTTAAAATAGTAGAAAGCATCATCAGTTAAATACCAGTTCATCAAATTATCTGGTTGTGATAAGAGGACAAATATCTGCGGTAGAAAATTCAGAATTAGAAAAAGAACAAAGATAAGAAGTTTTTTATTTTTCATAGTCATTAGGTAGAAAAGATCCGCGAACCATCAGAAATCCGCAGATTTGTTTCACTAAGACAATCCTAGAATCTTTCCCGTCACCAAATCAATATCTATATCCATGAACGCCGGACGTGTGGGTAAGCCGGGCATTGTACTGATCTTCCCCAGCACCGGGTATAAAAATCCCGCACCAACAGACGCGCGAACATCCATGACGGGAATGACAAATCCTTTAGGAACACCTTTTAAATTGGGATCATGGCTCAAGCTAAGGTGCGTCTTTGCCATACAGATTGGCAGTTCAGAAAAACCAAGCCGTGTGTATTCAGTGATACGTTCTTCAGCTTCCGGAGAATATTCCACTCCATCCGCACCATAGATCTCTTTGGCAACCGTTTCAATTTTCTGCTTGATCGTCCAATCCAACGGATATAGAAATTTAAAATCAGAGGGTTGTTCTGCGGCACTAACAACAGCTTTCGCCAAGTCTTTAGACCCTTTTCCTCCCAGTGCCCAATGGTTGCTGATCACCGCATCCACCGCGCCGCCTTTTTCTACGGCTATTTTTCGCACCAACTCCAATTCCGCTGGTGTGTCTGTGTAAAATTGATTAACTGCTACCACGACCGGCACACCGAATTTTTTCGCTATGGAAATATGATGCAAAAGATTTTTCATTCCTTTTTTAAGAAGTTCCAAATCTTCCATTAAGTATATATAATCAAGCGGTTTTCCGGCAGAAACAGTCGGTCCACCTCCATGCATCTTCAGCGCGCGAATCGTAGCCACCAGTACAACAACAGATGGAATTAACCCGGAAGTGCGGCATTTTATGTCAAAGAATTTCTCCATTCCCATATCTGCGCCAAAACCCGACTCGGTTATGACATAATCCGCTAGTTTCAATCCGATCTTATCAGCAAGAATCGAACTGTTGCCATGCGCAATATTCGCGAATGGACCAGCGTGCACAAACACAGGTGTTCCTTCCAACGTTTGCATTAATGTTGGTTTGATCGCATCCTTCATTAGTGTCGTTAACGCCCCC
>Ga0209345_10006153_pt1 | contig 10950 bp, 11 predicted proteins | sample Cruoilmetagenom7_FD_187294 | JGI IMG/M metagenome (GOLD analysis project Ga0209345, IMG submission 187294) | Oil polluted marine microbial communities from Coal Oil Point, Santa Barbara, California, USA - Sample 7 (SPAdes) (version 2) | ecosystem: Environmental > Aquatic > Marine > Oil seeps ...
TGGCATTGTTAGCTACGGCATCAATTAATTCGTGACGAACACGGCCTTGTTGTTCAAAGTCGATATTCACATTTAACTTTTTATCTAACCAAGCGACAGGGTAGACGCCGTTTGCACCGGTTTTGAGTAACTGTAGTATTTTTCTAGGGATCTCTTTCTCTAACTTATACAAGCCGCCAATTTTAGCGTCTTCCCAATGTTGAATTGGAAATTGTGTGATAGCTATCTTTTTACTAAATTCTGATGAATAACATTGTGCATCTTCGGCAAAAATATCAGCACGCACAGTAATAGAAAAGGAATTACCGCTTTGCCTTTCTTCAACAATTTCAATTTGATTAACAATACCTAGTGCTTGAATTTGCGTGTGATCATCAACTAATAGACCTTGTGATATTTTCTGTACACTTGAAACACTGGCACCAGAAAATAACATGGCTTGTTTTATTGCATCCTGTAAGGCTCTATTTTTAGCACTTTTATAATCACCGTGGCGTATTTTGGATTGTCCTGTTGCCTCGTACCACTCAGCATGAACTGCGGTGATACTCAACATTAATAACAATGTGACACATACTTTGGTAATTTTGGCGTTAATAAACATATTCTCATTCACTAATTATCGGTAATTAAAGTTGCTTGCCATTAACGAACACGACAAAAAATTGTCACAGGCAAACGATAAACGCTTTGGGTACTACAACAGCAAAATCTACGCCAAAGATTGAGTAGGAAAAATCCTATATAATATATAAGGTTAGCTTGAAGCTAGCGTGACTTAAATGATTGGCTCAATTATTGAATAGAGTATTGATAATGACTCATCAGCGATAACTAGAGAATTGTGTTAATGGATTATATGAAAAATATATCATCAAGATTAGTACCAAGTATTGCCATATTATTTACATTGGTTATTTCAGGCTGCGGTACCTTATTGGATAAACACGTTGTATGGGAATATGAAGAACCTAAAAACTACCCTATTATCCGTGCAATAGGTTATGCCCCAATCAATGCTCAGCCGGGAGACAGTGCTGAAATAAAGAGTATTATGGCGATGCGTGCATCAAAGCTTGATGCTTATCGAGAATTAACTGAGCAAGTTTACGGCCAGCAGATCCAAGGTCAAACAGAAATGAAAAACTTAGTATCGTCAGATGATAAGCTGCGTTCAAAAGTATCAGGTGTAATTCGTGGAGCCAGAATTGTTAAGGTATACCCGGTCGGTGATACTTACGCTACTGAACTAGAATTGGATATGAAATTGGTTTATGAACTGTATCGAATAAATACCCGTTCAAGAACCATCAAAAAAGTGGACTATTATTAATAGGCCACCAATATAAAAAAAGCGCTGAGATTAACATCTAGCGCTTTTTTTTGTTCGACACATTGAGTTATTTTAATTTCTCAATATCAGCAATTTGTTTTGTGAAATCACCAAGTTCTAACTCAGCACATTCTTGTTCGTCTTGCCAATCTAAACCAATGATCACATTGTCTTCAGATAAGTCTTCAAACCAAAACTCTAACCAATCGGCTACAGAAATTTGAGTTGGTTTATAATCTGTCCAGTCGTCTGTGCAGCTTTTTAAAGCTAAGCTTTCTGTAGACCATAACGGCATAGTTTCAGCATCTTCAAAGTTGGCTGAGTCAACGACAACCCAACCTTCGTTTTCTTTATCTTGTAATGCCCAAAGCATTTGTGTTGCTTGAACTTCTGCAAAGAATTCTGTTTTTACGTCTGACATTTATTTATTACCTTATGCGGCTTCTGTTACCTGGTTTGTTGCCCGTTTTTTTAACGCCGGCACCCGTTGAATTTTTGTTTGATGAGTTATTACTCGTTGTATTGCTCTTAGGTTTTTTGTCGGATTTAACACCCGGTTTAAATTGACCTAAACCCGTATGACGAGATAATGCTCTTTGTCCTTTACCTTGAGGGCCATTACGTCGGTTACCCAAACGTTCTTCGTTCTCAGATGCAGGTGGAACTAAATGACTAACGCCATGACCAATTAGTTTGGCAAGCCCCATCTCTTTTAACGCATGGCGGATCATTTTCCAGTTTTTTGAATCGTGATAACGCAAGATAGCCTTATGTAAACGGCGCTCTTTTTCACCACGAGGAATCGCAACGGTTGAGTTAGTTTTCTTCACTTTATGTAATGTATCAATTTCTGTGTGATACATAGTGGTTGCTGTTGCCATTGGTGACGGATAAAAGTTTTGCACTTGATCAAGACGGAATTTATTCTCTTTTAACCACAAGGCTAAGTTGATCATGTCTTTGGTTGTTGTTCCAGGATGAGCCGCGATAAAGTAAGGAATAAGATACTGTTCTTTACCGGCTTCTTTAGAGTACTTCTCAAACAACTCTTTAAATTTGTGATAGCTACCCATACCTGGTTTCATCATCTTAGATAATGGACCTTCTTCGGTATGTTCTGGCGCTATTTTTAAATAACCGCCAACATGGTGTGTTACTAACTCTTTAACGTAACGTGGATCTTGAATTGCCAAGTCATAGCGCACACCAGAGGCGATTAATATTTTCTTTATGCCCTTAAGTTCACGAGCACGCTGATACAATTTAATCGTTGGTTCATGGTCAGTATCCATATGCTTACATATATCAGGGTAAACACATGATGCTCTACGACAAGTGGCCTCTGCTTTAGCCGACTGACAACGTAACATATACATGTTTGCCGTTGGGCCACCTAAGTCTGAAATAACCCCTGTAAACCCAGGCACTACATCACGAATTTGTTCAATTTCATTTATGATTGAATCTTCAGAACGACTCTGAATGATTCGACCTTCATGTTCAGTAATAGAACAGAAAGTACAACCACCGTAACAACCACGCATAATATTAACTGATGTTTTTATCATGTCGTATGCTGGGATCTTTTTACCATCATATTTAGGATGAGGAACGCGAGCGTAAGGCATGCCAAACACAAAATCCATCTCTTCAGTTTCAAGAGGAAACGCAGGAGGGTTTATCCAAATACTTCTATCACCGTGACGTTGCATTAATGCTTTAGCACAGCCAGGATTGGTCTCTTGGTGCAATATACGGTTGGTATGTGCGTATAACGTTTGATTTTTTGAAACCACTTCATAAGCAGGCAATTTTACATATACGCGGTCCCAAGGACGACGTAATTGAGTTTTGTCTTTAACGCGGTTATATGGCTGAACTACGATGGCTTGGCCACCCATTTGATTCGCGCTAGCATCAACAGCACTGTCTTCAATAGCTTGGTCTTTATTACTACAGGTATTGGCATCATATTCTTGATAAGGGTTCATTATTGGATCAATAATTCCCGGCTTATCAATGTGAGTAGAGTCTATTCCTTGCCAATCCTCTAGTGCATTTTTAACCATGATAGCCGTACCACGAACATCTTTAATGTTCTTGATGTCTTCGCCTCTAGCAATACGGTGAGTAACTTCGACTAATGGTCGTTCGGCGTTACCAAACACTAACATGTCAGCTTTTGAGTCAACTAATACAGAACGACGAACTTTGTCAGACCAATAATCATAATGGCTGATACGGCGTAAACTGGCTTCGATACCACCAATAATAATTGGCACGCCTTTATAGGCTTCACGACAACGTTGTGAATATACAGTTACGGCACGATCTGGACGTTTTCCGCCTATATTATCAGGAGTATAAGCGTCATCGTGCCTTAACTTTCTATCGGCCGTATAACGATTGATCATTGAATCCATGTTGCCAGCAGCAACACCGAAATATAAATTAGGCTTACCTAGTTTTTGAAAATCATTTTTTGAATGCCAATCTGGTTGGTCAATAATTCCAACTCTAAATCCTTGAGCTTCCAACATACGACCAATAACGGCCATACCAAAACTTGGATGATCGACATAAGCGTCACCAGTGACAATAATGACATCACAACTGTCCCAACCTAGTTGATCCATTTCTTCTCTGGTGGTTGGTAAAAATGGCGCAGGGCCAAAACACTCAGCCCAATACTTAGGGTAATCCCATAATTTCTTATCAGAGACGACCGTAGCTTGTGGTGGCTTATTTGATTTTGACAAAGCTGACAATTGCGATTGCATATATAGATGTACCCGTGGCTCAAATTCAGTAATAACGATTGATTAAAATTTAATCAGCATTAATGGACGGGCGATTATACAGAATATTTACATCAAGTGGTAAAGGGTTTTCCCTTATATTTTAATAACTTTAAAATCTTTAGTTGCAGCTTACGTAAAGAAACATACAATATGGCAACATTTAGAAAGGATTGCTTACTTATGAATTCCAGTATGACGACTGAAAATAACACAAATTCAAATGATGAATCTCAAGGTAATACAAAGACTTGGGTTGCATTTTTTATATTCGTAGCCGTTTCATTGTTTTTTTATTTAGTGCCAGAAATTGACTTGTGGATGGCTAGACAATTTTACGATGAAACCGAAGGGTTTTACCTAAAAGAAACTGCGTTAGTACAAATTACATACGACATATTTAAACATATGCCTAAATTGTTACTTCCAGTGATGTTAATTTTCTTACTACTAGGTTTTAAATCAAACTATTGCAAAATTCGTAGACACTTATGTTTATTTGCTTTGGTTTCATTATTAATTGGCCCTGGCATTATTGTTCATAATGTATTTAAAGATAGTTGGGATAGAGCACGCCCTCGTCATTTAACTGAGTTTGGTGGTGATAAAACCTTTACTCCTGCTTGGGTAATTTCGGACCAATGTGAACGCAACTGTTCTTTTGTTAGTGGTCATGCCGCAATGGGGTTCTATTTTATGATCTTGGGCTGGTTGTTAGGGTCAAGAAAATGGTTCTATATTGGCATCGGCATTGGCGCTGCTGTTGGTATGATCAGAGTCATCCAAGGTGGGCACTTCCTCAGTGACTCTATTCTCGCAGGTTTCATGGTTTACTGGAGTATTTGGTTAATCGCTAAATGGATGCATGTGCCAAATCCAGGTGATGAATGGCAATGTCCTGAAGTTGAAAAACAAAGACAACTTTGTGAAGAACAAGCTAAAAAGGCCAATTAATTTACCGGTCTAGTTTTAAACATAGTTATTCATAAGCTATGGTTAGTTTTCATCCCCTGTTTGATTTGCAGAGTTAACAGGGGTAGAGTTCACGTTTTTACACTTATCTGGTGGTTTAATATTGGAAAAATATGAAGAATTGTTTGTATCTATTCGACAAATAATCCGAGCAATCGACTTACGCTCTAAAAAATTAAGTAAAGCGGTAGGGATCACAGGACCTCAATTATTAGTTTTACAAGAAGTGTTAGCCGCACCGGGTTTAACTTCAAAACAAGTCGCGGACGGAATAAACTTATCTCAAGCTACAGTGACCAGCATCTTAGATCGATTAGAAGCCAAGCAATTGTTAGTCAGAAAACGTGACAGTGTTGACCGTCGAAAAGTCTCTTTGTATTTAACTGATCAAGGCCATTTAACGTTAAACGATGCACCTAAGGCAATGGAAGACTCCTTTATTGAGAAGTTTGAAAATATAGAAAACTGGGAACAAACCCTTTTATTATCAAGTGTTCAACGTATCGCTAGTATGATGAATGCTGAAGAATTAGATGCAGCGCCAATGTTAAAAATTGGTGAGATTGACTCCATCACTAAACCTTAACCACCATAACCTCTCTTATCCATTCTTTTGAATAAAAGTAGCCTTAAATTAGGCTACTTTATAAAATAAAACTAATTAGTGTAATAATTATATTCCTCCAAACTATTTCGCCTGAACCCCTTAATTAGTCTGATTAATAAACAGAAAATATGGTGGTTAGGATTATCATATACCTTTTGAGCTGTTGAATATATTTTAATACTTAGTATACTAAGTATTATCTTTAATTATTATTTTCTGGATCTATGGTTTTATTTTCAAATTTCGAACGAATCGTTTTAAAAGTTGGCAGCGCTCTAATTGCACCAGACGGAAAAGGTTGCAGCCCTCATAAATTATTTCCAATAGCTCAGTTTATTATCGAATGCCGAAGTCGCGGTATTGAAGTTGTATTAGTTTCGTCAGGTTCAGTTGCAGCAGGAAGACAATATTTTCCAAAAAGTAACTGCAATTCAATTCCGATGAAAAAGGCAATGGCCGCAGCAGGCCAATCCGATATGATAAGTACTTGGGATAGATTATTTGATTTCCCAACATGCCAAATATTATTAACCCACGGTGATTTACAAGACCCTGAGCGTTACCAAAGTGTTTCCTCTACAATTGATAAAGCCCTGAGTCATGGGATATTACCAATCGTAAATGAAAACGACACCATCACAACGGATGAGTTAAAAGTGGGTGACAATGATAACTTAGCTGCCATTGTTTCTGCTGCCGTAAACGCAGACGGTTTAGTGTTATGTACGGACGTTGATGGTTTATACACAGGCAACCCAAGAATAGATAAAAACGCTAAGTTAATACCTATCGTTGAATCTATTACTGCAAGTCTTAAAGGTATTGATATGTCCGCTACTAACGATGTTGGTACCGGTGGAATGGCGACTAAAGTTGAGTCTGCGGAAAAAGCCACAGCTCACGGGATCACGACTTATATCATCAATGGTGAAAAACCAGATGTATTTCACTCGTTATTAAGAGATGAAAATCCAGGTACAATATTTGCGCCATCACAAACTCCAATGAGTGATAGAACACACTGGTTAAGACATACAACTCGTTCGCAAGGTGAGTTTGTTGTAGATAAATCAGGTGAGCAAACGGTGTTAGATGGTATAGAAGACATCACCAGCGATCAGTTACTTAGTGTCAATGGTGACTTTAATACCGGTGATACGGTATTGATTAAATCCGAAGACGGTAAATCGTTGGCCAAAGCAATTACAAAGCGAAGTAGTTGTTTAATGACTTATCTAACCGAGCAGGATGATCCAAATCAACACGCTCCAATTGAGTCTGTTTTTGAACAAGAACAAGTCTCTTTACTAAAATAGACTTATAAAAACAGTAAGTTAAAAGGGACACATTAAACTTCACTCGAAGTATTAATTAGGTATAATTACCGTGTGTCCCTATAGTTTAACAGGATAAAACTGCGACCTCCTAAGTCGCTGCTCCAGGTTCGAGTCCTGGTGGGGACGCCAATTATCCATTCAAACCCTCTCAAATAAATTCAATTCCCTTAGTTTTATTGACGTACAGCAGATTATGGTGTTCAATCAGGTTCTAATTCATTCAAATTTAAAGTAGTACTCATGGTAGTACTACCAAATATGAAAAAATCTGGTACTACCAAAATGGCTAAAAAAGTAATCCCATTAACGAATACACAAGTTAAACAAGCTAAGCCTAGAGACAAACAATATAAGTTGTCAGATGGTGATGGTTTACAGTTACGAGTTAAGCCTAATGGGGCTAAAACATGGCTATTGGATTACTACCACCCATTTACTAAAAAACGCCAATCATTGAGTTTTGGAACGTACCCAGAGGTAAGTTTGGCACAGGCCAGAACTTCACGTTCAGAGGCTAGAGCGTTACTCAGTAAAAATATTGATCCTAAAACCCACAGAGATCAAGCCTTGGCATCTGAACAAGCCAAACATTTAAACACATTAGAAAGCGTAGCCGGTAAGTGGTTAGATACTATCAAAAGTGAAGTTAGTCCAAGGTATGCTGAAAAGGTAATAAGAACGTTAGAAATTCATGTATTCCACCAGCTAGGCAAATATCCCGTCCATTCGATAACAGCAACTAAAGCAATTGATATATTTAAGCCGTTGGTTGTTGCTGAAAAGTACGAAGTGATAAAAAGGTGTTGTCAGTTACTTAATAGAATAATGAACTTTGCAGTTAATACCGGAATGGTTGATCATAATAAACTTTCACATATTGGTGATGCGTTTAAAACGCCTAAGGGAACTAACATGGCTACAATAAGGCCAGAAGAACTCCCAGAGTTAATGAGAGCGGTTAACAATGCTAATTTAAACTTAGTTACCCGATATTGTTTAGAGTGGCAGCTACATACAATGGTTCGCCCAAGTGAGGCAGCTAGGGCAACATGGAATGAAATCGATTTTGAATCTGGATTATGGACAATACCAGCTGAAAAAATGAAAATGAAAAAAACACATACAGTCCCGTTATCTTCATACTGCTTAGAACTTTTGGAAAAACTAAAATTAGTAAGTGGCCACAGAGAACACTTATTCCCATCGAGAAACAATCACAAAGTACACGTAAACACCGAAACCGTTAATAAGGCCATTAGGCGAATAGGTTTTCAAGGTCGGCTGGTGGCTCATGGTTTACGTTCTTTAGCTAGTACCACTCTAAATGAACAGGGCTTTGATCCTGACATTATTGAATCAGCATTAGCACACACAGATAAAAACTCTGTTAGGCGCGCTTATAATCGTTCTGAATACTTGGAACGTAGGCGACCAGTAATGGAATGGTGGAGTAATCAAATATTAGGATCATCAAACGGTAATATGAGTTTGGCTGGTGGTGTAAAAGGTTTAAAAATTGTTAATAATTATAGGGGAACAATATGAATAACAGTATTTCGTTTCAATCAAAAGCGTGGGCTAGTCTTAACGCAGTACAGCTAATAGTTAACCTAGTTCTTGATAAATATAAAGGTAGTGATGATAAAAATATTCAAACTACTATAACCGGCTTTAAAGCGGCCGCTGTGTACTTAGATGAACTTTATCAGATGAGGGATGATCATGAGACTTTTTTAGCTACTGAGCTATCACCTGTAATATTAATTTTGAAGGACGTAGCTAGTTTGTTTTTTAATATAAGTGAAAATAGGCAACGCCATGAGATTAATCACGAATTAGATAATGCCTGCCAAACAACAGGCGGGTTATTGGCTTCAGTTTGTAAATCATTTGAAAGTGAATTGTTAGAAGTTGAACAATTAAAAAATGTTAGTAGTACAAGTGCGGTATTAAATTAAGCGTTTCTCAAAACCTAGGGTAGCTCCCGAAAGAGGTGGTTAACCCAACCGCCTTGGTTTTGATTTTAATTTGGGTGTCGCGGGGGCGATATGGAAGTTAGACCGAGTTGGTTTGATATAGAAAATTATTCATCATTAAACTTATTAGATAACTTAGCGATTGCTGAGCAATTAAAAATTAGATTTAGTCTAGTTAAAAGAGCTGTGACTTTATTTAGTTTAATAGATGAGAAAGGATTAGATGATCCATTAGTTAAACTATCCGATGCTTTCTTATATGGCTCATCTTCTTGGAAACTAATCTTAAATGGTTTACCCGTGTTGCCTATTCAGTCGGATGAAGATAAATATTTTTCTGAGAATAATCAAGGTTCAGAAATAGAAACTAAATATGAAAGTATCATATTAGAATTAGATCGTCGTGAAAGCGACATTGAATTAAGTAAACAAGATGCTATCTCTGGTGCTGGTTGTATTAATACTTTATCGGTTAGTGAACTTGCTACATTGACTAATTTTTTGGGTGGTTTAAATGTGCTAATGAGCTCAGAATTTAATGAAATTTGTGATTATGCTGAGCGATATAAGCACTCATCTATCGATAAATTATATTATCGCATGGATGATGGATTCTATTTCTATGGAAAGGCCCATTTAAGTTTGGATATTGAGAATTTTAGCGATACTGAGTTGGTAAATGAGTTTAAATCAATCTTACCTATTTTAAGAGCTAAATTAAACTGTAATCAAAAGCATAGGCTGGTTTCAGAGTCGAACTTGAATAAGATGAAGAAATATAACGTAATTGCTTATTTAGATATATTTTTGTGGGGCTTAAGAGAGGGAGTGAAAGTAGCAGACTCAGATTTCGCCGATTTACTTTCTGGGGATAATCTACTACATGAAGAAAATATAAAACAGACAATTAGACCTTTCATTTACTCACTATTTACTGAAAACTTCGAAGCTAAATTAAATTTATACATATCTTCTAAAAAGTAGAAAAAAAATAATTTTTTTATTCTACGGATCAATTTAGTTTTATCTGAATAATACCTTACCTGTAATCAATCATTCAAAGGTGAGCAGGTATGACCGAAAACACACAAACAAGAATAATACGCAAATCAGAAGTGTCTCAATTATTGGGGCTTTCAAAATCTACAATTCATTATCGTATACACGATGGGTTGCTCCCACCACCATTTCCTCTAGGCGCTAACTCTGTTGGCTGGCTTAATACTGAAATTAGTCGAATACAGGCCGCAATCGTTGCTGGAAGTTCCACCAGCGAAATGCAAAGTTTAGTTTGTGAAATTGTCGCACAACGTAAATCTGTTGCTTAGGGGACGATTATGGATAACAAAAACGCCACCCTAGTAAACCAGCGCAGCGTTAATGATATTGAGCCATCGAATGCTAACAAAAAACGTCCACCATTCAAACTGGAGCTTTGCCTAGAGGAATTAATAAAACGTGGTGATGCCGGTATGTTTGAGCTTGAGGCTTTATCTGCTTATGGTGAAACTTGCTTACATACAACTATATCAGCGTTATTTAATAAGCATGGCATTATCTTTAGTCGAACTCCAGAAATACACCAAAGCAAACGAGGTGGAATAACAAAATTTACCCGTTATGCGCTATCTGATGGTGTTTCAACAGCTAAAGCCAGGAACTTACTAAAGTACCACCAGGTTAAACGTGGTTTGGACCATGTCTAAAAAGCATAGGGTGAGATCAGGAGGAAGGTATTTATCAATCCCTCATGTGGTCACTAGTTGCAATGACTATATAAGCTTAGGTGGTAATGCGATTAAATTACTTGTTGAAGCAGCAAGGCAGTATAACGGCTCAAATAACGGTAAGATTTGTTTTGTTTGGTCACAAATGAGCAAAAGAGGTTGGGCGTCACAGTCGACATTAGATAGAGCAAAAAAAGAGT
>Ga0209345_10006154_pt1 | contig 10950 bp, 10 predicted proteins | sample Cruoilmetagenom7_FD_187294 | JGI IMG/M metagenome (GOLD analysis project Ga0209345, IMG submission 187294) | Oil polluted marine microbial communities from Coal Oil Point, Santa Barbara, California, USA - Sample 7 (SPAdes) (version 2) | ecosystem: Environmental > Aquatic > Marine > Oil seeps ...
AGGTTTTTTAGGAGCTTCAGTGCTGGTTTTGTTATTCAGTTTATTGTTATGGCGGGGCATGATGATCGCCAAAAAAGCTTTGGATGGTCTCGGATCACTCTTGGCGGCAGGACTGGTATTTTGGATTGTATTTGAGGCGTATTTAAATATTGCTGTGATCATTGGATTATTACCTGTAGCAGGTAATCCGCTTCCATTTGTGAGCCAGGGTGGATCAAATTTAGTAGTCACCCTCTCAGCTGTTGGCATCATACTTGGCGTTGGGAGAATGGCAGAAATCGAACGTAGAAAACAGGAACGGAGGTCATTAGGTGCAGTTGTTGATTTGCGCGGGCGGGACAGGCGGGGGAGTGTACCCGGCTTTAGCCGTCCTGCAGGCACTAAACGAACATAAACCGTCCTGGATTAGTGATGGTAGTGTTCTCTGGTTAGGTGGTGAAGACGGAATGGAAAAAGACATTCTTTCACGACAGGATATTGAGTATAGAACAATTCCAGCAGCCGGAATTCATGGCGTTGGTATTCGAAACCTGCCGCGAAATTTGACCCAACTCCTGCGTGGATATATTAAAGCTGGAAAGATCATTCGTGAGTTCAAACCTGATGTGATGTTTTTTACCGGAGGGTACCTCGCTGTTCCTGCGGCATTTGCAGGAAGATCGATTCCGAGCCTGGTATTTATTCCTGATATTGAACCAGGTCTGGCGATTAAAACTATTGCCAATTTATCAGCAGAAATTGCCATATCTGTTGATCAGTCTCGTTTATATACTCCTCCAGGCAAACCAGTTAAAGTAACTGGATATCCTGTGAGATCTGACCTGTTAGCTTGGACAAGGGAATCTGCCTTAAGAGCCCTGGATCTGAAAGCGGATAATCCAATATTGCTTGTATTTGGAGGAAGCAAAGGTGCCAGATCAATTAATCGGGCCTTGGCTGCGATTTTAGCTGAACTTCTCCGGGATGATATCCAGGTCATTCATATAACTGGAAAGTTGGATTATGAGGAAATGTTAACCAACCAGGAACAGCTGACAGTTAAGGATAAAGAGAAATACAGGGTTTTTCCTTTTTTGCATGAAGAGATGGGAGCAGCTTTGAAATGTGCCGATCTGGTCGTTTCACGCAGTGGTGCTTCGATCCTGGGTGAGTATCCAGCTTTTGGTATTCCAGCTATTCTTGTACCTTACCCGCATGCCTGGCGATACCAAAAAACCAACGCGAAATATTTGGCTGACCGTGGGGCAGCCGAGATTATCAAGGATGAAGATTTGCCCGATTTGCTGCTGCCCCGTATTAGAGGATTAATGGGTGATCAGGAACAATTATCGATGATGGGAACTGCCATGAAGAAGTTGGCTCAACCTGATGCCGCATTAAATATTGCCGATCAATTGATATCCCTTTCCGGATCAGCAGAGGGAGGTCTGTCCTTATGATCTCAATCCTTTTTGCATTTTGGATGTTCATCGTGCTGTTCGGATTGATCGGAGCGATGCGAGGATGGGCAAAAGAACTATTGGTGATATTCAGTATTGTATTGGGTCTGTTCTTAATATATGTTCTGGAAACATTTACTTCATTTGTAGTTCCCTTTGAGGAAATCCTTGGGCGGGTAGAAAATCTGCCGGAGAATATCGTGTTTCAGAATTTGCCTGTACCAGTTCAGGATGAGTTGAGAGTTCAATTTTGGACCCGAGCATCGATTATTGGAATATTGGCATTCTTTGGTTATCAAACACCAAGACTAGCTGTTTTGAGAGAAAAAGCTCGGAGAGAAAAAGTTCAGGATGTGGTTCTTGGAGCGGTTTTAGGTCTCGGAAGCGGGTTTTTTATTGTAGGTACTCTTTGGTGGTATATGGCAGCAGCTCATTATCCTTTTGGGCCAGAAATCTTGCCACCACAACCTGGCACAGCAATGGGAGACGCAGCACTTAATGCTTTGAAATATTTCCCACCAGTATTTGCTAATAATCAGATTGGCTTGTTCTTTGCAGTTGTAGTTGCTTTCATGTTTGTACTGGTGGTGTTTATCTAATGGAGCACTTTCATTTTGTTGGTATTGGAGGAACTGGTTTGTCTGCGATTGCAAAAGTATTGCTCGAACAAGGTTATAAAGTTAGTGGATCTGACCTGGCAGGTTCTTCTCTGTCCGACATGGTGAAAGAGTCTGGTGGAATAGTTTATATAGGACATCAGGCAGAACATATTCAGGGAGCTGATATTGTGATCCGTTCCTCGGCCGTTCCTGATAGTAATGTAGAAGTTCAGGCAGCTTCGGATTCTGGAATACCAGTCCTTAAACGATCTGAATTTTTAGGACGATTGATGGAAGATAAGAATGTAATTGCCATAGCAGGAAGTCATGGGAAGACCACCACAACTTCGATGGTTGCCTGGATTCTGACTGCTTTGGAAAAAGAGCCATCCTACATTGTGGGCGGTGTTGCTGCTAACCTGGAGACTAATGCCAGTGCTGGCACTGGTGATGATTTTGTGATTGAAGCAGATGAATATGATTACATGTTCCTGGGACTAAACCCAACAATAGCTTTAGTCACAAATGTAGAACATGATCACCCTGATATTTTTCCAACAGCAGAGAAATTCGAGAAAGCATTTCGCGAATTTATAGGGCGGCTTAACAAGGATGGCACATTAATATTGTGTGGGGACGACCCAGGAGCCCTTCAATTAAAAGGTGAGATCAAATCAAAACAAAAGTTATTTGTTTATGGTTTTGAGGGCAGTGGATTCGATTATTCAGCTCAAAATGTTCATACAAACCTCCAGGGAGGGGTTGACTTTGAAATCGTAGTCACGAACAATGGTGATCAAGAATCAGTTCAAATTTCACTTCAGATTCCAGGAGATCACAATGTTTTGAATTCCATTGGTGCGTTTGCTATCGCAGACCAAATTGGTTTGGACAAGAAAAAAATTGCCGTAGCTCTTGGTAATTTTATCGGAAGTGAGCGCAGATTTGACATCCGGGGTGATTTTCAGGGAGTGACATTAATAGATGATTACGCTCATCATCCTACGGAAATTATGGCTACTTTAAAGGCAGCTCAGACAATCTACCCTGATCGAAGAATATGGGCTGTCTGGCAGCCTCATACTTATTCCCGCACTGTAACGCTTTTTACTGGTTTTAGCAAAGCATTCTCTGGTGCAGATAAAACTATTGTCCTTGACGTGTTTGCTGCCCGGGAGGAAAAACCAGAAGATTTTAATATAAAGGACTTGGTCAATGCGATAGAAAATTCTGATGCTCGGTTTATTCCTGAAAAAGATCAAGCTGCCGCTTATTTGATGCAGGAATTGAGCCCTGGAGATGTGTTGCTGGTCTTTACTGCTGGAGATGCAATTGAGATCAATGATGAATTAGAACGGAGCATGTCCGCGCAGAACGTTAACTAAGAGAGGAGGATGACGATGAGAACAAAATTTATAACTGATGAACAGAAACAAGTACTTGACTTAGCCTTTGATACTCCTCAGAATCTGGATTGGGTTGTGAGGGAAGATCCTGAATTACAGGCTGAACTTAATGGTCTGCCCAATAATGTGGAGGAGCTTTCCTCCAAACTGGTTAATAAAGTTGTTGATCGAATTAAAAACCTCTAAGGAATTATGATGGGAACACCGGTATTGACTGAAAATCACAGAGAAGCGCTTATAGCCCATTTTGGTCCAAGATTAAAGGTGGATCAAATGATGGGACGCTTTTCCGTGATACAGGTTGGGGGACCGGCTGATTACCTGATATTGGCTGGTACCAGTCAAGAATTAGAAGACTCGGTAAGTTTCCTTTGGGAAAAGAACATCCCTTATATTTTGTTGGGAGGTGGGGCAAACACCCTTATCAGTGATATAGGTATCAGGGAAGTAGTTGTGATAAATCGGGCAAAAGAAATTAAATACATCGACGACAACTCTGAATCTCCCAGTATTTGGGCAGAATCAGGTGCAAGTTTTGGAAAACTTGCCCGCTTGGCAGGTTCGAAGGGATGGAGTGGATTGGAATGGTCAGCTGGAATCCCAGGAACTGTAGGTGGGGCAGTTGTGAATAATGCCGGGGCTTTCGGCTCCAGCGTGTCAGAAAAACTGGTGATGGCAGAAATCTTGCATCGAGTAGATGACAAGATCCAGCGATCGACATGGTCGGTGGCCAATTTTGAGTACGAATACCGCACCAGTGTGATTAAAGCAGGGAAAAATCCTGCTGTGGTCCTGAATGCAACTTTTGGTTTAGAACAGAGTACTCCTGAGGAAGTTAAGAAGAAGATTTCTGAGATATCTGAAAAACGGCAATCTTCTCAACCACAAGGAGCAAGTTTGGGAAGTATGTTTAAAAACCCACCTGGTGATTATTCTGGAAGGTTGATAGAAGAAGCTGGATTAAAAGGAACCAGGATTGGTGATGTGGAAATTAGCCTCGTTCATGGCAATTTTTTCCTGAATCATGGGAATGGAACAGCAAAGGATATTTCAGCACTGATTAAATTGGCACAAAAAGAAGTCAAGGACCAATTTGGAGTAGATTTGGAGTTGGAAATTCAATTGATCGGAGATTGGAATCAGGAGATCAATGACTAAAAAAATCCGTTTGGGTGTGTTATTTGGAGGAAGATCTGGAGAGCATGAAGTCTCTTTGGTTTCTGCGGGCTCAGTTCTAAACACACTTGATCCTCAGAAATACAAGATCACCCAAATCGGGATCACACTTGATGGGGATTGGTTGGTAGGTGAGGATGTTTTAAACACTCTCTCTGAAAAAAAATTAGAAGAACTTACTCCGGCAGTGATGTTTCCGATCCCATCTCGACCCGAAGTATATAACATTATGCAAGAGGATAAGAAAGAGATCCTGAGCCTGTTTGCTGAACTGGACGTGATATTCCCTGTACTGCATGGCTCATACGGAGAGGATGGAACTCTCCAGGGTTTACTTGAGATGACAGATATCGCTTATGTTGGAGCTGGAGTCTTGGGATCCTCTGTTGGTATGGATAAGGCTTTATTTAAGGATGTAATGATCGCCAATCAAATCCCGGTTGCTCCATCAGAATTGATTCTTATATCGGAAATGGATGATATCACTGCTGTTTTAAAACGGGTCGATAGAATTGTTGATTATCCTGTTTTTGTAAAACCTGCCAATATGGGTTCTTCAGTGGGAGTACATAAGTGCAATGATGTTGAGGAGTTGGCTGTTGGCCTGCAGGATGCTGCCCGCTATGATCGACGAATAATGGTAGAGAAAGGCATAAATGCCAGGGAAATAGAATTAAGCGTTCTGGGAAACCAAACTCCTAAAGTATCTGTACCAGGTGAGGTTAGACCCACAGCAGATTTTTATTCCTATGAAGCTAAATATCACGACGATAGCTCAGAATTGATTATCCCGGCTGAGTTGACCGAAGAGCAAGTTGCTTTATTACAGGATTATGCTCTGAGAGCTTATAAGGCGATTGACTGTGCAGGTATGGCTCGGGTAGATTTTTTACTTGATAAGGACACTGATGAAATATTCCTTAATGAGCTAAATACCATACCTGGTTTTACTCCCATCAGTATGTATCCAAAACTATGGGAGGCCAGTGGATTACAGTATGCAGACTTGATTGATGATTTGATTTCACTTGCCCTGGAGAGGAAAAGTGAAAAAGATCAAATAATCCGGAAATACGATTTTGGATCAGAAGAATAGACATGAGTAGAGCGATATTGACCAGGACAGAAAAACGAAAAGGGAAAAACCAATCTCCTCGAGGGAAAAGGAAGAAGGAATCCGGTCGTCAACCTTCCAGTGTCTCTTCCCGCAGAACTCCTCCTGTTCTGTCTCGCAGTGAAATTGGAATGAATACCGCTGTTTTGAATAATAGATCCGTTCCGCGTCGGAGAGTAGACGTATCTTTATCTTCCCCGGGAGCTGAGATTCGGTTACCTGCCGTACCCACTGTGAGCAATAAATGGAGAGTTGTTTCTGGAATATTAGCAGTCAGCATATTTATGGTATTGATCCTGGTTACCAAAGCTGGACACTTCCAAGTTAACAGCGTCCAGACAGAAGGATTGGAAAGATTTACAGAAGGAGAGATCAAACAGGCAATTAACATTACTGGTTCATCTATCTTCTTTGTAAATCCAAAAAGTATTAAAGCAGATTTGTATCACACTTATCCTGGATTATCTGAAGTGAATGTGCAGGTATCCTGGCGGTCGCAAGTTGTGATCTCTCTTGTGGAAAGGAATCCGGTGATGGCCTGGAATTGGGATGGTCATGTGCGATGGGTGGATGCCAATGGTGTGGCTTTTGAACCGCATGATGAGGGTTTAAATGTGGTCCAAGTGAATTCAGATATATTACCTCCAACCATTAAAGATCGTTTTGTTGATCCAAGGATCGTAAAAACAGTTGAAACATTAGCGTTATATATTCCAGAAAACACTCAGATGATCTTTGATCCAGAACATGGATTAGGATGGCATGATTCCAGAGGTTGGGTAGTTTATTTTGGTTTGAACAACGATGATGCTGCCCAAAAGATGATAGTGTATACAGCTCTTATTGAGTACTTGAAAAAAAAGGGGATTACTCCCGGAATGATTAATGTTGAATTCATTGAAGCACCTTATTTCAGGATGGAATCATGAGCACGCAGGATGCGCCGATCATTGTAGGCATTGATGTTGGAACAACAAAGATCTGCACTCTTGTTGCTCGGGTGGAGGCGGAAAACAAGTTCCGTATCCTGGGAGTTGGAATTGAACCTTCTCGTGGAATGCGGAAAGGTGTAGTTGTGGATATTGATGCCACCAGTAAAGCAATTAAACGTTCTATTGATAAGGCTGAACGAACTGCTGGTTTGGAAATTACCTCCGCCCAGGTTAGCCTGGCGGGTTCACATGTATCTTCAATAAATAGCCACGGAGCCAGCGGCGTAACAGGCGGAGTGATCGATCAACATGATGTATTCAGGGCATTAGATGCTGCCAAAGCAGTATCTATTCCTCATAATCGGGATATCGTTCATGTTATTCAGCGGGGTTTCACTGTTGACGGCCAGGATGGTATCCACAAACCTATTGGTATGCATGGTTACCGTCTTGAAGTGGAAGCGCACATCATCACAGCTTCCTCCACTTCGTTGGATAATCTAGAGCAGTGTGTGAATGAGGCTGGCGCACAGGCGGAAGCATTTGTCCTGAATCCACTGGCATCTGCTGAAGCAGTGTTGACAGAAACAGAACGAGAAAGTGGTGTTGTGGTGTGTGATATTGGTGGAGGAACAACCGATCTAGCTATATACATCAATGGGGATGTCTGGCACACCATGGTATTGGCCATAGGTGGAAACTATCTTACCTCTGATATCGCTCATGGCTTAAATTTACCGCTTGATCAAGCAGAACAAGTAAAGATCCAGCATGGACATTCGATGAAATCAGAGATCCCTGAGGACGAAATGTTCCATATCCGTCCTTTTGGCGATGAGGCAAAATCCGAGTTTAGAAGGCAAAAATTGGCCTTGATCATTGAAGCCAGAGTTGAGGAAATCTTCAGTTATGTTATCCAGGAAATTAAGCGTTCCGGATACGATGGTTTGTTACCTGCAGGAATGGTGCTTACAGGAGGTACAAGCTCGTTACCAGGAATCAGTCAATTTGCCCGAAAAATGTTCAACTTTCCTGTTCGGGTTGCTCAACCAGAGAATTTATTGGGAATGACCGACCAGTTGTATGATCCAGCATATTCAACAAGTGTAGGTTTATTGGAATGGACGGTGTTAATGAATACGATTTCCTATGAAAAAGATAGCTACAGGAAACATTTGCATGAGGATACTGTCAGTTGGAATAAAGTGATTGATTTTCTCAGGCGTTTGCTTCCCTAAACAATGACTACACAACAAACGCATGTTTAGTACAGAGGAGAATACTATGGATCCCATCAAAGAAACAGAATCATTTGCTCGAATAAAAGTTGTCGGTGTTGGCGGAGGTGGATGCAACGCCGTAGACCGGATGCTCGAAGCCGGTTTAACAGGTGTTGAATTTATCGCTGTAAATACTGACGCCCAAGCATTACTGCGTTCCAAGGCACCTGTCCAGGTCCGCGTGGGAGATAAACTAACCCGCGGTTTAGGCTCCGGGGGTGACCCTGGAGTCGGAAGGGGTGCAGCAGAGGAATCCGCAGATGACCTGTACAGCATTCTAAAAGGTGCAGACATGGTTTTCATCACCGCTGGAATTGGTGGTGGAACAGGAACAGGCGCAGCCCCAATTGTAGCCCAGGTAGCTCGTGAAATTGGAGCACTGACAATAGGGGTTGTTACCAAACCGTTTACCTTCGAAGGCACCAAGCGGGTTGCTACAGCAGACCAGGGTATCGAGTTATTAAAAGATCAGGTAGATACTTTGATCGTCATCCCAAATGACAGGCTGCTTCAAATTGTGGATAAGAAACGCAGCCTTCAGGAAGCCTTTATGGTGGCTGATGACGTGTTAAGGCAGGGCATTCAGGGTATTTCTGAATTGATCACAATTCCAGGTTTGATCAACCTGGACTTTGCTGATGTCCGCACGATCATGTCTGAGGGTGGGGCTGCCCTAATGGCTGTTGGAGAGGCTACTGGAGAAGACAGGGCTAAGGATGCTGCAGAACAGGCCATGTCCAGTGATCTGCTTGATATCACTATTGATGGTGCCCGAGGTATCTTGTTCAATGTTACCGGAGGACCAAGTCTGTCGCTATTTGAAGTGAACCAGGCTGCAGCGATCATCAAGGAAACAGCACATCCGGAAGTCAACTTGATTTTCGGTGCTGTGATCGATCCTTCCATGGAGGATAACTTCCGCATTACTGTGATCGCTACTGGATTCGAAAAGACCGGTATGCCCCGGAATATTATGGAAAGATCAGTTCGAAGAACACGCAGTGGAGCTTCATTAGAAGAAGGTGAGAAAACTGAACAGGAAGTGGAATTTGTTCCTCGTTCTTTTAACACCGAAAATTTGGATATACCCACGTTTCTTCGAAATCGCAATCGCACTCGCTAGTGTATTTTTAATTATCAGTGGTATTGGGAGTGGAAGTATCTCTGGATCCGTAGTGATGATATTTATTTGCTGGAAAATAGGAATAGGTATGTATATCCGCCCTTAACTGGCCTCCTCCTGGTAGGGTTGGATGTTGTCTGGTCATGTTCTCCTGCTGGATTCCCAGCAGGAGAACAGTTTTAAAGGGTTATTCTCTTATTGGGAGATATTTTTTTACTAGTTTGAGGGATTTTGTATGTTAAAATCAAGTTTGGTTGGATCATTAAACTGAACGGAGAGGCATATTATGAAATGTCCTTATTGTAAAGACGATGATTCCCGTGTGCTGGATACCTCTCATGATAAAAGGGGGGGTACCAGGCGCCGCCGTTTATGTTTAAGCTGCGATCAACGGTTCAGCACCTATGAACGTGCAATTCTGGATACGCCATTGGTTGTAAAACAGGATGGAACCAGAGAGGAGTTCAATCGCCAGAAGCTGACCAGGGGGATTCAGATCAGCTGCGATAAACGTCCTGTATCTGCGGCGGATATAGAAAGATTGGTGGGGGATGTGGAATCCGACTTGCAGGCCATGGGAGAGATCGAAGTATCCTCCAGGATAGTGGGGGATATGGTGATTGCTGGATTAAAAGAAATGGACCTGGTCGCCTATATTCGTTATGCGATCGTTTATTTGGGCTTGGAAGATCTTAATGCAATTAGAGATGAAATCGATGTTCTATTAGATACATAATGGAAGACATATTTATCCCATTAAAATAAAAAGCCCTCTCAAAAGAGAGGGCTTTTTTATTCGTTTTAGACCTTATCCGCAGCCGCCACCTAGAGGAGCTCGTTTCAGTTCAAGTTTGATCTTCTTTTCATATTCAAACTCATATTTGTCATGATCAGGATAAGCAGCAGGACAATTTGAGCCAAGAGCAGCATCAAACTCATAACGCAATTCTTCTTCATCGGCAGTTGATTTTGCACCACAAAAATCTTCTTCATAAGGTGTTTCAAAAGTATCCAGCCAATTGTTGATCCCACCACTGAGTATGTATACATTTGGCACAGCTTGTGCGGTCATTGTTTTCCAAACTTCAGTAGAGTATATTTCGTCATTGCTCATCACTACAAATACTGTATTTGCTGGTTGAGCGATAAACTCATCGATCTTTGTAGAAATGTCATCCGGAGGTAAGTTTTCAGCGTCAAGCAGGTGGAAAAGATTGTAATCTGCTTCATCTCGGACATCGATCATGACCAAGTTTATCTTGTGGTCATGAAAAGTATCCAGTAATTCTCCCGGATGGATATAAACCTCCCGGTCGGTTAAGGCAGAATTTCTAATAGGAGCAAGTCGAGTCCATCTGTCGGCTGTGGTTGGCTGTCCGATAATTGCTATAGCAACTGCAACCAAAACCAGAACACCAGCTCCATAATACCGGGCTTTGGGGGCTTTTTTGGGATCTTTGCCACCATAGATCTTTTCTAATTGTTCACCACCCAAGAGCATAAATACTGCCATCAATGTCACCAGGATGACTACAATACCTGCCGGGAGATTAAATACATCCATTAGGGTCAGTCTGCCAAAGTAACTTCCATTAAAGAAATATTTTATGTTATCAACTGTTTCTCCGAAAAGGAAAACGCCCACTAAGCCACCGAGAACAAAAAAGATACCATCGATCTTTAAGGTTGCCAGAGCTACAAGAGATGTTCCTGGGCAGAAACCACCCAGTATAAATCCAACTCCCATTATCAATCCGCCAACTATACCTGACCAAAGATAAGTGGGATTAACCCAGATTAAGTTGTAATCCAGCAAACCAACAGCTGAACTGGCGAAAAGAAGAAGCATTCCAACCACAATAGCGGTAAAGAATACTTTAA
>Ga0209345_10006155_pt1 | contig 10950 bp, 8 predicted proteins | sample Cruoilmetagenom7_FD_187294 | JGI IMG/M metagenome (GOLD analysis project Ga0209345, IMG submission 187294) | Oil polluted marine microbial communities from Coal Oil Point, Santa Barbara, California, USA - Sample 7 (SPAdes) (version 2) | ecosystem: Environmental > Aquatic > Marine > Oil seeps ...
AATATATCATTATTTATTACTGGCCCGGCCTGTACCGGATCAATATGGAGCTGTCGCGTGTGCAAGATGCAGGGGACGGAGGCTCCACGTTTTGGGCCATGAATATGAAATAAAGAACATGAAATAAAGAATATGAAATAAAGAATATGAAATAAGGCGTACATATGGGCTCTTTTATTGAAATCAGTGAAGTTGGCCCGCGCGACGGGCTGCAAAGCATCAAACGGGTTATGCCTTTGGCTGCCAAAAAAGCATGGATAACCGCTGAAGCCGCCTGCGGTGTACCGGAAATAGAGGTCGGCTCATTTGTGCCTGCGAAACTATTGCCGCAATTGGCAGATACGGCAGAACTGGTCGCCCATGCCCGCAGTATTGACGGTCTGAAAGTCGCGGTCTTGGTGCCAAATTTACGCGGCGCCCAAGATGCCATCGAAGCGGGCGCACATAAAATCACCATTCCTTTGTCCGCCAGCGAAACCCATTCCTTGGCCAATGTAAACCGTACCCACGCACAGATGATTGATGCGGTGCGTGATATTGCAGATTTGATAAAAACCCTGCCAACGGATGAACGTCCATTCTTTGAAGGCGGCATTTCCACGGCATTTGGCTGTACTTTGGAAGGCACAGTTCCTGAAGCCAAAATCCTTGAATTGGCGCACGCCTTGATGGATGCGGGATGCGACGAGGTTGGTCTGTCCGATACCACGGGATATGCGACGCCGCGCCATGTGGTATCCTTGGTCAAGGCTGTGAAAGCCGAAGTTGGCGAGGACAATTTAACGGGGCTGCACTTACACAATACGCGCGGATTAGGGCTTACGAATGTCTACGCAGCCCTTGACCATGGTATCACCACTATTGATGCATCCCTTGGCGGCATTGGTGGTTGTCCGTTCGCTCCTGGGGCAAGCGGCAATATTGTCACAGAGGATCTCGTCTTCATGTTGGACACTATGGGTTACGAAACTGGCATAGACCTAGCGGCACTCCTAAAGGTACGGGACATCGTGACAGACGCCCTCCCCGGCGAACCCATGTACGGTTTTATCCCAGATGCAGGCTTACCTAAAATCTAGTCTACTATATGCCCGCTATCACCGTATTGATTAGGTTCAGGGTCAGTTTTCAACATTGCATTGATACCAAAGGACAGCGCCAATCCCACGGCGAGATAACTAGTGGCGAACGGCAAGCTCATGGCTTTGAACATCCGATCATAAACACCCAACAGATATTCAACGTCCGGATTGTTCATGTCTATGGTTTCTTGCAATTCTTGGGCTTCAATTACAATTTCAGGGGATAACACACCGAATAAGACGCTGCCGACTATGTAGGAAACCACCTGAAAAATGAAGAATATCAGTAGATACATCCAGCCAGACTTGCTGGCATCATGAAGTCTTTTGGCGAATAAACAGCCCCAACAGTAAATCAAAACAAGAGATGCAAAGAATGCGATAACGCCCGCACCTAAACTTATCAGCCAAGCCTGCCAGAGCAGAACATTGATGGTCAAAAGGATAACCGCACCTCTTTTAAAGCTCTGCGCATCAATACGCCCACTGGCTGAAAACAATAAATTTCCCATGACATTCTCCTATTCAATTAATCCGATAAGAATGGCAAAGAGCCGATTCTACAAGAAAAACTTGTTTTATTCTGTGGATGTTGGGTTTGAGCCGTAACGATTATCACCCTCTTGTCCGGGTGAAATTGCTAGCCAAAGCGTAAACAGTGCTGGCAGTATAATCATAGCCCAATTAGTCTGTGGAGCATCCGCTAATTTATCTTGATAGACTTGCAGAACTTTTTTCATTTCTTCTTCATTGCCAGCATATTCAGGATGCGCCATGACAGTATCAATATATTCTATGCCACCGTAATTTAATGCCGTAAGAAACCCAACAAGTATTACAAGCGCAAACAAACCTATTAAAGGCCACAATGATCTCTCCAAATCATGCAAACGCTTTCCGTAAACCGCCATAACAATATGAAAATCTAAAAAGAACAAAGCTAAAAAAGAAAAGAAACTCACCATATTCACGCCAATTAATCGCCACGCATACAGCTGCAAGACGATGAAAGCCAACAGACCAACAACACCTATGATAAAAGAACGGCGCGATATGCGCCCGGAAGGGGATAAAAACAGTTTTTTCATGGGACGTGCTTTAAATCCACAGAGAAATTTTGCAAGCCTTAACCGTGTGTTCAAGTCTTTAATATAGGGATGCCCGCAATAATAAATTTCGAGTTATGATGAAACCTTTTGCCCTTTTTTTGCTAACAAGCGCCGCCCTGATTACTGTGTCCGCGTGCGAGCGCACCGAAACGGCTTTGATGGAAGAGCCAGAAGCTCCCCAGCTTTCAGCAGAGCATCAAGTAAAGCAAAAGGCCAAAACAACAGCGCAACAGGGGCAAGCTACACAAATTGAAGTGGGCATTCCTGAGCGCAAAACCGAAACACCCAATGTTGCTCCACAACCCCAGCCCGTACTGCAAAGCCAGCCGACAGTAATAGCCGTCCCTACGACACCATTTAAAGTCCGCCGTTGTATGAATATGGGCAATGCGCTGGAAGCAGACAATGAAGGCGATTGGGGTTACAGAATTACCGCGCAGGATTTGCGTGTTGTCGCAGAAGCAGGGTTTGACACAGTGCGCATTCCCATCCGTTGGGACGCCCACACCGCACACCGCGCACCTTATACTATCGACGCCACCTTTATGGCGCGGATCAATACCGTGGTCAGCGACGCGCAATCAGCAGGCCTCGGGGTGATTATAGACGTACACCATTACGAAAACTTGATGGCACGCCCTGCCCGCGAGCAAGCCCGGTTTTTGGCTATATGGGCACAAATTGCCCGTAATTTTGCGGGTGCGCCGGATACTGTCTATTTTGAAGCGCTTAACGAGCCCACTCTACAATTAAGCAATGCTCAGGTGAACGGGCTATATGCCAAAGTTCTGCCAATCATCAGAGCCACAAACCCAACCCGCAAAGTTATATTGGGCGGCAATTCTTGGAACAGTATTGAAACCATCACAGATGTGCGCTGGCCTCTGCATAATGGCAAAAAAGATACCAATCTTGTCGCGACTTTCCATGACTACAGCCCACATGCATTCACCCATCAAGGGGCAGAGTGGTCAGACCCCGTCTATCCTTTGGGAAGACATTGGGGGAGCCGCGCAGATTTTGCCGATCTGGCAGAGACCTATCAAATGGCCAAAGACTTCAAAACTAAAACGAGCCTACCCGTCTTTATCGGGGAGTTCGGCGTTATCGATAAAGTCCCTGTGGATGAGCGTTTTGCATGGACCAAAACTAGGCGCAAAACTATGGAGGCCAATGGGTTTTCATGGTGTGCGTGGGATTTTGCCGGCGCCTTTAAAACCTATGATACCACCACAAGACGTTGGTTACCCGGTGCGCAAGATGCTTTTTTTGGCCGCTAAAGCCCGTAAGTTTATCGGTTAGCTGTTTATTAGCTGCTTAATCCAGTTTAGGGGGGGATATGACCGCACCTACACCCCTCACTGCAACCCCGCCTGCCCTGCTTAAATGGTCAGATGTTGGGGAACCTGTAGCGCAAGATTTTGACGATATATATTTCTCGGTTGACGGCGGGCTGGACGAAACTAAAGCCGTGTTTTTGCAAGGCAGCAACCTACCTGAAGCTTGGGCAGACACGGATGTTTTTGTCATTGGAGAGCTTGGGTTTGGCTCTGGCCTCAATTTTTTAGCCGCATGGGATTTATGGTTACAGGCCGCCAAACCTGAGCAGCGCCTGCATTTTTTATCCGTTGAAGCCTTCCCGCTTTCCAAAGAGCAATTGATCAGGGCTTTGGATAAATTTCCAAGCCTGAAAGCTCTGGCTGATCAGCTGATATCCCAGTGGCCTGACCGCGTTAAAGGTGTGCATAGACTAGATTTTGGCACTGTCACTTTGACCTTGTTTCACAGTAATATTGAGCCTGCTTTATCTGGCATGGACGCCCGTATAAATGCATGGTTTTTGGACGGGTTTTCCCCTGCCAAAAACCCGGATATGTGGTCGGATGATGTGTTCGTCCATATGGCACGATTATCAGCCCCATCTGCCAGTGTCGCCACATTTACAGTGGCGGGACATGTGCGGCGCGGGCTTTCTGCTGCGGGCTTCACGGTAGAGAAAAAACCGGGATTTGGTCGCAAGCGCGAACGGCTTGAAGCCGTGTTGAGCGGCGAGAGCACACCGCATAGATTCATAGACACACCGGTGATTATCGGCGGCGGCATAGCAGGTGCATCCATTGCTCATGCTTTCATCAAACGCGGCATCGCCCCGATTTTAATAGAGCCGCACAAAGACCTGACCACAGCAGCCAGCGGTAATCCTGCGGGACTAATGATGCCTAAATTAGACCTACAGGACCGGCCAGAATCGCGGTTCTACAATGCGGCGTATTTGTACGCACTCAACCTTTATCGCGGCAAAGGTGTCGTTCTGGACGAAGGTGTATTGCACATGGCTACATCTGAAAAAGAAGCCGAGCGGTTTGGGAAAATTATCAACAATCAAGCCTTGCCAGAGACTGAGATGCAATGGGTTTCCCATGCGCAAGCCCGCGAAATGTTGGGGCACGATTTAAGTGCAAATTATGGCGGCCTGTATTTCCCCTCCGCCCTGACCATATCGCCAAAATTGAGCACACAAAACTTAGGCGCAGGCTGTACCCACATCTATGAACATGTGGCCGAAATACAGCGGCAAGATGACCGCTGGCAAGTGTTGGATAAGAACGGAGACATATTGGCAGAAACAGATGTTTTATTTGTCTGCAACGGCGCCAATATCCTTGATTTATGGCCGGTTGATGTGCGCTTCACACGCGGTCAAATTTGTTGGGGTGACAGCGATAAGGCGGGCCGTTCCTTGATAGCAGGCAATTATGCGACAACCTATGGAAACGGGATGTTGCTCGGAGCTACACACGATCATGTTGGCGCGGGCGAAATTAGCGTAACAAATGCAGCAGATACTACGGAAATTTTAGAGCAGTACGGAGCTGCTACAGGGCAAAAAATTGACGGGACACATTGGCAATCTCGTGCAGCCGTGCGGGTGACAACACGCAATACCTTACCGATTGCCGCAATGCCTAAAGAAGGGCTTTATACGCTGAGCGGACTGGGGTCCCGTGGTCTGATGATGGCACCCCTATTGGGAGAAGCTATGGTGTGCAAAGCATTGGGCGAGCCGTCTCCTTTGGACATAAGGACGCAAGACAGGTTTGGGTCAAGTTAAGACTTGAGACATTCTGTCCGTGCCGATAGGTTGGCACAAATTTCAAAAATGAGGATATAATGAAACTTGAAAATGGTATTTCAGCAGTAATTACGGGCGGCGCATCAGGTCTGGGCGAAGGCACAGCACGCTTGATGGCGGCCAAAGGCGTTAAGGTCGGTATATTTGACATGAACGCCGAACGCGGTGAAATGATTGCCAAGGAACTTGGCGGTGTGTTTGCGCTTGTGGATGTCTCCGACGAAGCCAGTGTTGATGCGGGTTTTGAAAAAGTACGCGCCGTCAACGGTCAAGAACGCATCATGGTCAATTGCGCTGGCATTGCTGCTGGTATGAAAACCGCTGCGCGGGACCGCAAAACAGGTGAAATTCGGTCTCATTCAGCAGGGCTCTTTTCCAAAATTATCGCGGTCAATCTAATTGGTACATTTATGTGTACCTCAAAATCTGCCGCTGGCATGATGAGCTTAGACGGCACGGAACCAGACGGGGAACGCGGTGTTATCATCAATACGGCCTCTGTGGCGGCGCAGGACGGCCAAATAGGGCAAGTAGCCTACGCAGCATCCAAAGGCGGCATATTGTCCATGGCACTGCCTGTAGCCCGCGATTTGGCCCGTGAAGGCATTCGCTGTAACACTATCCTACCAGGGTTCTTCGAAACACCGATTTACGAGCAAATGAAACCTGAGGTCAAAGAAGCCTTACGCGCCTATGTGCAGTTCCCCGCAAGGTTTGGCACGACGGAAGAATACGCTGAGCTCGTCGGCTCGCTTTGTGAGCAGGTCTATATCAACGGCGAATTTATCCGGGCGGATGCCGGTGCCAGAATGCCGCCGCGTTAAATAAATAGATTTAACCAATAAAAAAGGCGTGCCTTACGGCACGTCTTTTTTCGTTTCGTGATTGGGTAATTTATTCTGCAAAATCATGCTCAATAAGTGCAGTGAAGTTTTGCGTTGGGCGTCGCAGTACATACTTTATAAAGCTGCGTCTGATATCCGCACCAATGCCGTAGAGAGCTGGCACAAAGAACAGGGTCACAAACAAGGCAAATAGAACACCGAATGCAAGCGCGATGCCGATTGGAATCAACCACTGCGCTTGGATTGAACGCTCTAACATTAGAGGCACGAGGCCAACAAATGTGGTAAGCGACGTCAGCAGAATCGGGCGGAACCGCTTGGTCCCTGCTTCAATTAAGGCTTGTGCCCCGTCCATACCTTTAGCGCGCAGTTTATGCACATAATCAAGCAAGACCAAATTATCATTCACCGCCACCCCAGCCGCAGCACTTATCCCAAGATAAGACATCAAGGACAAAGGTTGCCCCATGAGCAAGTGCCCGATGATAGCGCCGGTAAAGCAAAACGGCATAGCCGCCAGCAATATCAACATCGGTTCAGAATAAGACCTAAAAGCGATAGCAATCAAGAAATACGCAACACCAACTGCTATAGCCAGCAAGAGGAAAATTTCTTGCATAAACTCGGCTTCACCTTGGGCGCGACCAATATTACCACGTGTAATATCAGGATGACGCAGGTCAAACCCTTCAAAGAAATCCTCTCTCAGTGCTTCGCGAATTTCGTTGATGCGCTCTGGTAGAACTTCCGCAGAGACAATTATCGCCCGTTGACGTTCTCTGCGCAGAATTTCCGAGATGCCTTTATCAAAACGAAGATCAGCAACGGTTGCCAATGGCACTTCGCGTCCATCATTGGCACGGATACGAATTTGCCCAAGGAAGTCCAGGCTTTCACGGTCACTACGCGGATAACGGACATAGACCCGTACGTCTTCGCCGTCTCTCGGTAGCCGCTGCACTTCTTCACCGAAGAAACCTTGGCGTACTTGGCGGGCAACTATAGCAGATGTGATACCGAGCGCCTCTGCGCCCGGTTTCAACTCGAAACGAACCTCATCAGCACTACTCTCGCTATCATTAATAACATTGAACACACCTTCATAGGATCGCAATTTGGTCATCAAATCATCAGCGGCTGCCGAAAGCGCATCTAGATTATTGGAATTCAGCACATATTGAATGGCCGGGTCATTATTGTTGTCTTTGTAATTGACCTCAATTTTCTCGGCATCCGGCACTTCCCCAATCAAAACACGCAAACGATCCGCCGTCTCTTTAGCCGTCAAAGTCCGGGTTTCAGGGGGGACAAGTTTGACCAAGGCAAGCACTTGGTTATCGCGGGAGCGGGTGTACCAGTTTTCAATCAGCTTACCTTCGCCGCCTGTACTTTGATTTATCTCTTCTACAAGAGATTTTTCGGCCACTTGAATTTTCTCCAATACCTGTAAGGTACGCGAGTACGGCGTACCCTCTGGCAAATCTACCGTAATCGCTATTTGATCAGATTCGCTTTCCGGTTGAAAGGTGGTTTTAACAATACCATTGGTCAACAAACCTACGGATAACAACATTGCGCCGATAAACCCTGCTGCCGTTAAATAACGGCGACGCAGTGCAAATATCATAATCGGGCGGTACCAGTTATGAGCAGCCCAAACCAGACTATCAGCCAAGCGCGTTTGCAAACGGGTCAATGGGTTTTTTGGGTTCACAGGCTTAAGATGTGCCAAATGCGCCGGTAATATCAACAAACTTTCGACCAGTGAGAATGTTAAGGCCAAAATCACAACCAGTGAAATAGCGCGCGTAAATTCCTTGGTTGGACCTGACAAAAACATCCAGGGCGCAAAGAATATCATCGTGGTCAGGACGGCAAAAATAACCGGCTTAATCACCATTTTTGTGCCGTTAACCGCTGCCTCCAGCCCGGTTTCGCCTTCTTCGGTTTTCGCATGTATAGCCTCCCCGACAATGATAGCATCATCAACGATCACCCCCAAAACAAGTAGGAAAGCGAAGGTGGAGATCATGTTAAACGAAATTCCGTTCATGGGCAGGAATGCCAAACCGCCTGCAAATGCCACTGCAATGCCGACAGACACCCAAAAAGCGACACTGAAACGCAAGAACAAAATCAAGGTAATAAATACCAAAACCAATCCCATAGCGAAGTTGGACGTAATCGTATTTATCCGGCCCGCATACACCTCTGAATTATCATTCCATAGCGTCATAGATATCCCGGGTGGGAGATCATCAGCATTGGTTTTAATATAGCCTTTTACTGCCTCAGCCATCTTGACGATGTCCATGTTAGGGCCGCTCATGACTTGTACTAAAATCGTGTGTTCGCCGTTAACGGTCGCCATGAGATTAACTTGCTCAAAGCCGTCGATAACTTTTGCCACATCAGAGACACGGATAACCGCGCCACCCGGTGTTTGGCGGACAATGATATTTTCAAATTCCTCCCGCGTATCTGCGAGGTTACGTGTCCGAAGTTGCACATTTCCGATGCCCGTGCGCACTGTACCAGAGGATGAATTAACCGATGTTGCGCGAACCGCTGTCGCAACTTCTTCCAACGTCATTCCGTAGGATTTAAGTGCCGTTTCGGATACTTCAATAGACACTTCCTCGCCGCGCACGCCAAACAAACCGACTGCTGGCACATAAGGTAAAAGAGCCACTTCCCTGCGAATTTTCTCCGCCGTTCGCTTCAGGAGCCGCTCGCCAACTTCGCCGGAGACGGCAATCCTGATAATTTCATCTCGGTTTTCAAAACGGCTAACCACGGCTGGCTCAGCGGCCGCCGGAAACCCGTTAATAGAATCAACCTGTTGTTTTATTTCCTGAACAAATGCAGCACCATCAATATCCTGCTGGCCGATTACGAACAAAATGCCATTACCTTCACCAGCCACAGCCCAAAGACGATCAATGCCTTTGACTTGGGACACGGCTTCTTCGAGGCGCACGACAATTTGTTCCTCAATGTCCTGAGGTGATGCTCCGAGCCAAGTCACATTGACCCGCGCACCCGGAAACTCCACATAGGGCTCCATTTCTTTTTCAATGGTGAAAAAACTAACCAAGCCGCCAATCAAAATAATGATCATCAGCAGATTTGCGGCAACTTTGTTATCTGCCCACCAAGTAATTATCGCATTCATGGCTATGTTCCTTAGTTTTTCGCTGACAAGATTGTTGTATTGTAACCCTCGGCATTGGCTTCATCGGTAAAATCTGCCAACTCTATCTTCATACCGTCCGCTACACCGCGAATAGGTGACGTAATCACTTGCTCTCCCGATGTAAGGCCGGAGCTTATCACCACCATATCTTTGCTTGATGAAGCAACTTTGACTGTGCGTAAGGACAAGGTCTTGTCTTTATTGGCAATATAGATCGTATCAGAGCCGCGTAGAGCGGTGCGCGGCACAATAATGCTATTGACGACTTCACGTCCGGCAATTTTTACATTTACGAATAATCCAGACGCTAAAGGTACACCATTATCAGAGCCCTCACCGTATGGGTCTGCCACTTCGGCGTAAGCAAACAACACCCGTGTTGCCGTATCGTAACTGGAACTAATGCGCGTTACGCGGCCTTGCCATGTGTGGGGTTCTCCTGCCACAACAGCAGAAAGCATAACTTCTGGGCCAGGCTGGGCTTTTGTCGAGATAAAGCCGATGCCGAGACCAAGTCTAGCCATATCCACATCGGTGAGAGGTAATTTAACTTCTGCGATTGCGACACCGTAAACGCGACCAATATTTTGTCCTGCTGAAATCGTATCGCCGAGGCTGACCATTTTTTCGCGAACACGGCCAGCAAATGGTGCGTGAACAACCGTACGGCTTTGCTGTAATTGAGCTTCTCCGAGCTGTGCTTGTGCCGCAGCCAAGCGTGCACGCGCTTCAGCCATTTGCGGTTCACGAAGGGTCAAAGCAGATGCCTGTCCTTCACCAAGATCTTCCCAGTCACGCCTAGCAATGTCCGATTCGGATATTTCGCGGGTTAATACTGTTTGCGCTTGCGCTACATTGGCTTCTGCCTGCGTGACCCGTAGATCATATTCAGCCGAGTCGAGGCGTAAGATGACCTGACCTTTTTTAAAGCGTCCGCCTTCAAGAAACCCCGGTGCTAGCCAGTCAACACGGCCACCGACTTGTGCAGCTAGGTTAATTTCGGTGCGAGGCCGCACTTCACCTTGTGATTTAACGGATAATTCTACGGACCTGGTCTCCGCGAAGGCCGTTACAACCGGCGTGGCACTAGGTGGTTCATTTTTGGTTTCCGCCTTGGGCTTTAATTTTCCCATAAACATAACACCGCCAACAGCCAAAGCCAAAACGACTAAGGGAAGAACGAACTTTAAGGACCTTTTCAGAAGACCCGCCCTAGGACGCTCCGCGCCTACATAGGAATTTGTATCATTATCGTGTACCATTTTGACCTCTTCACTATAAATTTTCTCTACTCATAAACGTTTATTATCGAAAATCAATAATAATTATTGCTTTTCGATAATTTTATTTCGTTAAACGAGATATTATTGTGAAGAAAACCTGTAAATACACAGAGAGCTTCAAACATTGTTAAACACTAACGTTCAAGGCTCTAAAACACTTAGCTATACTTACGGGCCGTCCATTGGCGTCTCGCCAGTCGACAATGTCTGGCTGAGCTTGGGGTATAATGTCGAAGGCTATGCAGACCGTGATTTCTCAGCCGCAGAATACAGCCAAAAAGGCGCATACCTTAAATTCCGCT
>Ga0209345_10006156_pt1 | contig 10950 bp, 9 predicted proteins | sample Cruoilmetagenom7_FD_187294 | JGI IMG/M metagenome (GOLD analysis project Ga0209345, IMG submission 187294) | Oil polluted marine microbial communities from Coal Oil Point, Santa Barbara, California, USA - Sample 7 (SPAdes) (version 2) | ecosystem: Environmental > Aquatic > Marine > Oil seeps ...
GAGCATTTAGCACTACCCAATAAGGAAGAAGTTAAAAGAGGGACAATTGCTTCTAAAATAGCTGCTCATGCAGTTAATATTGCGAAATATGGCAAGAGGGCATCAGATTGGGATTACAAAATGGATATTGCCCGAAAAAACCTAGATTGGGAAGGTATGATAAAATACTCCATCGATCCAGAATTATCTCGCGGAATTCATTATAGAAATGGAAGTTCCGTAGATGAGGATGTATGTAGCATGTGTGGAGAATTTTGTGCGATAAAAATCTTAAAGGACGCTTTGGAAAAAAAAGCTTCAAAAAATATATTATAAATCTAATTCTAAGATATTATTTCTATAATTTTTCTGAGTTTTTCTATCATATCTTTCGAATTTTTACTAAATAATCTAATTATAGGTTCCTTTCTCATTGCTCCTTTATCCCAAATGATGTCTGGTATTATACCTTTACTAGTAATACTTTCTTTAATTAACCATTGCATAGTTGAAAATTCTTGTTTTTTAATCTTTTCTGGTTGATCTTCTCTGATTATCTCCTGTAATTCTAAATCAGTGTTTTGCTGAATTAAATCTATCCAATTTGGATTATATTTAAGATTTATTACATAATTAATTGAGTTATCGAATTTTTTTGCCGAAAGTATCAATCGAGCAGTATGATCGGTGACGCCAAACTTTATTTCTCCAGAAGCTTGTGGATAACCATTGATAATTGTAATTCTACCTTCAATCCCCGCGATGTCCTCTTTTATAGTAGCGTTATGTAGGGCTCCAGATATATTCATTCTAACTTCAGGAATCAATTTGCTAAATTTTTTAAATCTAGAGATAAAATTGTAAATTTCCTTAATTTGATTTATAACTTCCACTCTTTCTTCTGAAATAGTTAAATCTATTACTTTACCTTTATTGGGTAACTCAACAAACTTCTGAAATTTAGCATCAAAAAAACTTTCTGCTTTTTCAATAGCTGTAGCTAAGGGATTTCCTTTCGCAAGGAAAGCAGTTATAGCAGAAGAAAAAACACATCCCGTTCCGTGGATATTTCCTTTAAATAATATTTTTGGCTTTTGATATAATGTAAATTCATAATTTTCATTGGAACCTATTCCTGCACTAATACAAACTAGATCGAAAATCTCTCCCTGTTTAGTTCCTGCACTTTTAATAACAACTGCTTTCTCCGCATCCAACGCTTGATTATCAGAATATAATTTTTTTACCAACATTATTGCTGCTTCTTTGAGCTCGGCAATGTTTTCTATAGTTTTATTTGATAAATCTCGATTCGCATAAAAACCAGCTTCACTTATATTTGGTGTAAGGATTCTTATGAATGGAAACAAACTTTTTTCTATTTCTAATTCGATACCTTTGCTCGAGACCCTTTTACCCGCACTAGAAATACAAATAGGGTCTAAAATAGCAATTAATTCGTGTTGCTTTACTACATCTACGATAATGTCCAACGCTTTGACATCTGGAATCATCCCTATTTTAACATACTTAATAGGATATAAAGCGAAAATCGCATTTAATTGGTTATCTAATTCATCTGATAGCGATCTAAATCCATAGAATTCCGTAGCACTTTGATACGTTATAGCAGTTATTACAGAAAAAGGGTGTACTCCACACCTATCAAATGTTCTAATATCCGCTTGTATCCCTGCTCCACTTGTGGGATCTGATCCAGCAATAGATAAACAAAAAGTTTTCATTCTATATAATTAGTAAAATTCAAAACTTAATTAATTCTATCATACGCCCATTTTGCCTTATCCTTCAATCCTAAGGCTTCGTAAGATTTTCCAAGGTATAAAAACCCATCTGGAAAGTCGTATTTATCTTTTACTAATTTAAATAATAGATTAATCGCAAGGTCAAAACGCCCTCTTAAGTAGTTAATCTTTCCTTTTAAAAACAAAATAGTTTGTTTTTTTTGATTTGAAGTATTATCGTTTTCAAGTAAATCTAACCTTGATAAAGCGTACTCGTATTCTTTCGCATCCAATAATATCTCTATAGATTCAATAAATTTAAGAAATATCATTTTTTCAGCAATTTTCCCCATTTGTTTGACTTTTTCTTGGGTTAATTCATTTTCTAAAGCTTCTTGTTTTTCTTGCTCTTTTTGTTGAATAAAATTTTTAAAGCTTTCAATAACGTGACTCGAGTACGGTTCTCTACATAAAGGACAGTTTGAAGAGTGAAGTAACCATTCTTTCAAGCAATCTGTATGAGTGGGATGTCCGTTAGGGCACTCCTGGAAAGAATCTACACCTTCAATAATATCCAAATGACAAATAATACAAGTAACCATATCTATCAGAAAACTATTTAATAAATTATAAAATTATTACTTTTAAACCTAAGTTTTTATTAAAAATTCAATCTAATATAATCGTATTATTCTTGAAAACATCATGTCTATAAACAAAAAACTACTTTTTAATGAACTTCTTACTAACTTTTTGCTTGTTAATGAAGATGTAGAGGCTCTAATTGTATCTGATCGCGAAGGTTTTATTATAGCTGGTGAAAAAAAAGAAAGCACTGATATGGAATTAGTATCTGTATTAACCGCATTAATAAATCCACTTTTAGAAAGAATACGGGAAGAATTTGCTTTTAAAAAGTTTGGCTCAGCTAGTTTTGACACCGAAAAAAATCGATTACTCTTTATTTCTATAGACGAGAATGTCACTCTTAGCTTAGTTTTAGACATTTTAGCTTCTGTTGATAAAATTAGCCCTTATGCTTATTTTCTAGCAGAAAAAACTGCTCAAATCATATTTGCAAAAGAAGGCGATTTAATTCAAGTTACTATACCGAATTTTAAAACCGAATCTAATAGTTCTGATAGTGCCGGTAGAATAAAAGAACAAATATACCAACTCCGTTTAGATTCGGGAGGAATATACAAATTTAAATTTATAATAATCGGCGACAGTTCAGTAGGAAAAACTTCTATTATAAGAAGGTTTGTAGAAAATAAATTTACTCTCGATTATCGGGCAACACTAGGGCTCAATGTATTATCTCACTCAATTGATTTTTATGGAAATGAGGTCTACTTTTCGCTCTGGGATTTAGGTGCTCAAGAATATTTTAAACGCTTCAGAAAGACTTATTATGTAGGTGCTCAAGCCGCGTTCATAGTATTCGATGTATGCAAAAGAGATTCCTTTAAAAATGTGAAAGTATGGTATAAAGAACTAGATGATTTTCTAGAAAATAAGAAAATTCCTATAACAATTGTAGGTAATAAAATAGATTTAGCAGATCAGAGAAGCGTCGCATACGGAGAGGGTATTGAGCTAGGTGAAGAGCTAACAAAGGAGAATATTGAAACTCACTTCTCTTACATTGAAACTAGCGCCTTGACAGGCGAAAACATAGAAGATGCGTTCAGCTTGATAGCATATCATTATATTATGAAGAGTAAAGAAAGAGAAGAACAAAAGTTAAAAGAAAGATTAATGGTTCAAATTAATTCGATTTTAAATAAGAAAGGAAAATTAATAGTCTCGTTTGTAACAGATAGTCCGTTTTGGAGTCCAGGCTTACAAATTTTAAATGATATAAATAAATTATGCGATTGCGAAAAAAAACTCGACAACAAAAAAAAAAGGGTGTATGAATATTCCAACGGGCTAATTATTAAGAATTTTTTATTTGATAACATAAATATTAAAAATTCAGATGGAGTTTTCGTTATATTTGACGCTCGAGATAAGAAGCATATCGAACCAGAGTGGAAAGAAGTTGTTGTTAATATAATCAAAAATCTTGGCAAAAATAGAGTTGCACTAATTGGGGTAAGAGTATCTGATCAGAACGATTGGTCCAATATCATGGAAGAATTTAATGTTAATAAATATCTAGAGAAAAGGATGGTCTCTCTTTTATTTTTTAAGATTGGTTTCGAATATCGCTTGGAAATCTACGATCAACTAGAAATTATGTTTAATACAATAATGGATATATGATATTTTTATTATTGCAATAAGAGATATATATTAATACTTCAAGAAATTAGGTTCTTAAAAGATCTTTTTTTAATGCGCAGTATTTTTATATCTTAACTTAGAGACAATGAAATATTTTAAAAGAATTCTATTCCTTTTTCGGTCGTGTGAAAAATAAACCATACGCTATGAAAAAATAAAATGTATAATGAATCCCATGCGCAATTATATCTAATAATGTTCCATGGAATGATGCCATAATAATTCCGGTAATTGTAGCAATAATAAAACCAATTGTAATTGCAAGAATTCGAAAATTTTTAGAGTTGATACTGAAATAAGAAAAGAAGAATATAATCCAAAAAGCCATAATTCTAGCAATCAAACTTGAAAAACTATATATTGGTATTAGAAAACAGAATTCGATAATTAAGGAGATCGTTGCCAAAATAGTTAAACTAATAATTGTTGTTTTTCCTATTATGCTACCTTTTTTATTGATTAATATGATATCAAATGTACTAAATCCTAAAAAGGCAGTTAGGAATAAAATTGATCCTTTGTTAAACAAACGATAATAATCCCAACCAAAATCTATAAAGATAATAGAAAAAACATATTTCATAAATATATAAATCGTAAGCCCTATACCTACGCTAAAAAACGCTAAACCCCATAATAGAGTTAATCTCACGTGGTTTTTTTTGTATCGGCATATATAATAAATTCCTATAGCTAATGAAATAATAATATCGAAAATTATAAGAAAAAAGAGAATATTGTTATAATCATAATCAGGAATAAGATCAGTTAAACTCAATTTTATCTCCTAAATAATTTTTAATGATAGTTGATAAATAATACAAGTGTTATTATTTAAAAAGTTTATAACTTTTCATTAAAGCTAATAAGAAGTATATCATAATGCTTAATCTTTTAATTTACTTTTTATTCTCAAAATTACTATTTTATTATATTTGATGATTTGGATAAAATATGAAGGTGATATCAAATGGAAAAAAAAGATAAGAAGACTGAACCTCAACATTACATTAAATTACTAAGATATGTAATTTATTTCTTTATCATAACTGGTTTAATTGCAGGATTATTAATGGGTGTCGTAAGAAAAAGGGTGGGTCCTGATGTTCAAGAAATCATTGTATGGATTTTTATTGTATATGAAAATGGAGTTCGATCGATTACTACGATTATCGGTTTCTATTTAACCTATAAGTATATTAAGAGTTCAAAAGGTAGAATATCCCGATTCAGGCTGATAAGTTTTTATAGTCTTTCTATATCGTTTGCATTTTTTTATCTAGTATTACCATTCATACTTCATTTTACGGAATTCTATTTAGCGTTAATACCATTTCCTTGGGCATCTTTGCCATTTCAAGCACCGATAACAGGTAGTTATTTAACTACTTCCTTCACCGATAAGTTGGGATGGAATGGAGTTATTATAACACTCTATGTATATTATATATACCAAATAATTACATTTACAGGAACTATTTTTTTAGGAAGACGTTGGCATTGCAGTATGTTATGCACATTTATGGGTGCTCATGGAGAAGGGTTTGGTCAGGCATTACCTTTAATCCCTCACGACAAAAAACGGCCCAAATCTAAAAGAGTTCATCCAAAAATACGAAAAATTCTCTTACTAATTCAGATTTTTATATTTATTCTCAATTCTTTTCTAATAATTATCTGGATGATTTACTTCTTTAGCGGAACTGCGCTTATACCCGTTGAAACATTAATATCGATCGAAAGAACAAAATATTTAGTTTTTGAATTGTATTTAATGCTTTTCTTAATGTTCTTTGTTGGGGGAAGAGGTTATTGCTATTATTGTCCCGCAGGAACACTACTAGGCGTAATGGGGAGGGTTGTAGGACAACAAATTATCACAGGACTTACAGAATGCACTAGTTGTGGTCTCTGTAACGATGCTTGTAAAATGTCGGTCGATATTATGGCTAAGGCAAAGATCGGGGAACCCGTAAAATCTATAAACTGTGTAGGGTGTGGAGTGTGCGTTGAGTCATGCCCTATGGGCAATTTGCAATATACAACAACCTTTTTAACAAAATATTATAAAAGAAAATAAAAGAATTACTCTCTTAATAATAAGGTTGTAATCAATCAATCTCTTTTTTTTTTAAATTTTTAATTGAAATAGCTACTTTTAAAAATAAGTTATATTATAATTATGATAAGTACAAATTCCGTTCAATATTATACACATTTGAAGGTAGATTCGATTGCCTATAAACAGAAATCAACTTTTTCACGAGATTTTAAGTAATTTTTTAGAAAGATTTACAGATGTTGAAGCGATTATCGTCTCCGACGTCGAAGGATTGGTTATTGCGGGAGAAAAAAGAAAAGATATTGACGTCGAAATCGTATCTGTTTTGACTACACTAATAAATCCGATTTTAGAAAGGATACGAAATGAATTCTCTTTCAAAAAATTTGGAACTGCCGCGTTTGACACAGACGAGTACCGTTTACTTTTTATTACTATTGACGAAGAGAGAATATTAAGTATAATTTTTAACAGTATGGCGTCAATTGAAAAAGTCGCACCATATACCTACTTTTTAGCTGAGAAATTAGCTCAAATACTGAACGCCCAAGCGGGTGATTCAATACAATTGACAATTCCTGATTTTGATAATGAAGCTGAAAGACATAAAAGGTTAAAAGCATCAATATATCAATCGGAAGTCGATGAATATGGTAAATACGCCTTTAAGTTCGTAATTGTTGGTGATCATGAGGTTGGAAAAACATCATTGATTCGACAATTTGTAGAGCGCAAATTTTCACACAATTATAGAGCCACGATTGGCCTAAATATTTTAGCACATAATTTTATTTTCCAAGGAAATGAGATTTCAGTTTCGCTCTGGGATTTGGGGGCGCAGCAATATTTTAAACGTTTTCGCAAGATATATTACGCTGGGGCAGAAGCAGCCTTTATTGTGTTCGATCTTACTAGAAGAGAATCTTTCGAAAATGTAAAGAGTTGGTATAAAGAGTTCACCGAACTCATCGAAGAAAAAGATATTCCAATCGTAATAGTGGGCAATAAAAATGATTTATCCGCGCAACGATTAATATCTACCGAAGAAGGAGAAAAATTAGCCCAATCGTTATCTGAAAATGGCTCATCCTATATAGAAACGAGCGCACTTATAGGAAAAAATGTTAAAGACGCATTTGAATTAATTGCTTATCATTATATCGTAAAAAGTAAAAAAAAGGAAAAGGATAGAACCAAAGATGATTTAATAGAAGCGATTTATTCCACTTTAAAAGAGTTGATTATATTGGAATTAACTTTTATTACTTATAGCATGAGCTGGAACCCTGGATTTCATACTTTATTGGATATCGAAAAACTAGGCGATTTTTCTAAGATAAAAGATAGTAACGAAGAAAAATTATACACTTATAAGAACGGAGTGATCTTAAGTAGTTTTCTTTACGATAAATTTAATCTTTCTAATTCAGACGGTGTTTTTTGCATATTCGACGCTAGAGATAAAGAACACATCGATATTAATTGGAGGGAGGTCTTAATTCAAATTATTCAAAAAATTAGAAAAAAAAGAACAATTATCATTGGAGTTCGAGTTTCTGACGATAAAAACTGGTCCCAATTAATGGAAGAATTTGTTATTGACCAAGAATTAGAAGAAAAGGTTGTATCGATAGTGTTTCTCAAAGTTGGTTCTGATTACAGAGAAAAAATATACGATTACCTTAAGCTCTTGTTAAACACTATAGTTAACACGAGAAACTTAAAATACTAATATATTACTTTTTCAACCTACTTTTTAATTGTTCAGCGATTAAATCGCCCATTTCTTCGGTTGAGAGGATTTTTAATTTTTCACTTTTTATGTCTACAGTTCTCCCTTCTTTAAGGGCTTCTTCTACTGCTTTATCAACGTCGGTTCCTATTTCAAGTGAATTAAACGACTCTTGCAGCATTAATTTTACGCTTAAAATAGTACCAATAGGGTTAGCTATACCTTTTCCAGCAATATCGGGCGCAGAACCGTGAATGGGCTCATACATCGAAACATTTCCGGGGTTGATATTTCCACTCGAAGCCATCCCTAAACTTCCTATGAGAAACGCTCCCTCGTCACTTATTATATCTCCGAACATATTTCCCGTCACAACCGTTTGAAATTTATATGGTGCTCGAATAAGCCATTGACAATACGCGTCAATGTAAATATCTTCTTTTTGGATTATTGGATAGTTTTCACCTATTTTGTGAAATATTTTACGCCACAATTGGCTAGGCTTTAAAATATTTGCTTTATCAACAGAAGTAACTTTATTATGTCCCTTTTTTTTGGCAAATTCAAACGCATACTTTATTATTCGTTCACAGCCTTTTCTAGTGTAAAGCATTAGATTCTGAGCAGAATCCTCGTCTATGCGCCCTATATTTTTATAGAGCCCTTCAGTATTTTCCCTTACAAAAGTGATATCTATCCCGCTACCTATAAATTCGTCTTTCAATGGACATTTCTCGCGAAGTATGTTGTATAGTTTAATTGGTCTTAAATTAACGTATAAATCTAACCCTTGTCTTATCTTCATTATTGCACTTTCTGCTACTCCAAGAGGTAAATCAGGTAAACCTATGGCGCCAAATAATAACGCATCGGAATTTTTTATCGTTTCAAACGATTGTTCAGGAAGATTGTCCCCAAATTTTTTCCACACTTCCCCTCCTGCTGGTGCTTCTTTGAATTCAAAATCATATTCAGTGTAATCCGAAATGATTTCGAGGATTTTTACTCCTTCATTTACAACCTCAGGACCTACGCCATCCCCCCTGCATACAGAAATAATTTTTTTCATAAGATTTCAAGTCAAATAATTTAATTGTGTAAAATAAATTACCAGATGTAATAAAACTTAACTTTCGAGAAAGTAATAATTAAAAATTTGAATTAATTATGTGTTGTTTAATTTAAATCAAGAAGGTAACAAAGTCTTTGAAATTATTAACTTTTATCTAGAAAATATTTCAATTAATAGCATTATCACCAAAGCTAACTCACATCCTCTTTTCTTAAATCTGTGTCGTCTATATTTTCTAAAATCAAAAAAGATCTCTGATCTAACGGCTCAGAAGTATACCTCCCGCTTTTCTTCTCTAACATCGCAATTTTGTCGATCGGAAGAAATTATTAACCGAAACATACTCTATCAAAAATTTCACGCAAGTTTTAAATATTTGAAAAAGTATTATAGATATAATAAAGTTCAAATTAAAAAATGTGAACTTTAGAAAAAAAAGTTAAAAGTGGAGGAATGAAAAAAATGGCTAAAAAAGTATTTGCCTGGTCACCAGTTCGAAAGTTAATGAAAGATAACGGCGCTGAAATGGTCGCTCGCGAAGCAGTAGACGCTTTAATTGATTACTTAGAGAAAGCCGCGAGAGGAGTAACCAATAAAGCATTAGAAATGACTCGACACGCCGGTCGAAAGAAATTAACTGCTAACGACATGACTTTGGCAATGAAATTATTATAAACATCAATTTTACCGAAAAAAAATTTATTTAATTTTCTATTTTTTTTATTTTAAACGTAAAAATATTAATTTTTACTCTCATTCATATTTCTTAATCAAATTCAATGAAAATATGAATTTTGCTTGATGCTAAAACATGACAGAAGAAAAAAAAGATAATGAAGATACTGAAAAAGAAGATGAGGTATTTCCTTTCATAGAAGGAGGGACCATCGATTTAGTTGCTAGAAACTCTAAATGGGCTAACTTACTTTGTAAATGGATGAACAATCCAAAAGTCCGACATTATTCTCGAAATATATGGCCACTTACGCTCGAACAAGTAAAAAAGTGGTCCGAACCTTTACCAGACAGTCAAACGAGGGAATTTATTGTCTTTACAGTTTATCATAAGGAAGCAAAACAGCCAATTGGTAGTATAGGTTTTAGTCGCATTAATTGGGTAAGTAGAAATGCTAATATATTTTTAACAATCGGAGAATCTGAATATTGGGGGAAGGGTATAGCTGGTGAAGCTTCTAAGTTATTGATCAATTACGGTTTTACTGAATTGAATTTACATAAAATTTTTGCTGGAGTCTTTACACCAAATAAAAGATCTCTTCGCGCAGCTGAAAAATTAGGATTTGAAGAAGAAGGAGTTTTAAAAGAAGAAATGTACGTTGACGGACAATATCACGATATCCACAAATTCGCATTGTTTAAAAGAGATTGGAAAATGAAAGAATGAAAGATGAATAATAATTACGTATTAATTGATTAAAGATGACAGAAGAAAAAAAAGATAAAGAAGAGAAGGAAAAAGAAGATGACGTATTTCCTTTCATAGAAGGAGAGACCATCGATTTAGTTGCTGGAAACTCTAAATGGGCTAATTTAGTTTGTAAATGGATGAATAATCCAAAAGTCCGTCATTACTCTCGAAATATATGGCCACTTACGCTCGAACAAGTAAAAAAGTGGTCCGAACCTTTACCAGACAGACAAATGAGGGATTTTATTGTCTTTACAATTTACCATAAGCAAGCAAAACAACCAATCGGTAGTATCGGATTCAATCACATTAATTGGGTCAGTAGAAATGCTAATATCTTTGCACAAATAGGAGAACCTGAATATTGGGGGAAGGGAATAGCAGGTGAAGCTTCTAAGCTAATGATCAATTATGGTTTCACTGAATTGAATTTTCATAAAATTTTTGCTGGAGTTTTTACACCAAATAAAAGATCCCTTCGCGCAGCTGAAAAATTAGGATTTGAAAAAGAGGCCGTTTTAAAAGAAGAAATGTATGTTGACGGTCAATATCATGACGCGCACAGATTCGCATTGTTTAAAAGAGATTGGAAAATGAAAGAAGATTAATAATTATTAAGTGAACGATTGGTGGGTTAAT
>Ga0209345_10006157_pt1 | contig 10950 bp, 8 predicted proteins | sample Cruoilmetagenom7_FD_187294 | JGI IMG/M metagenome (GOLD analysis project Ga0209345, IMG submission 187294) | Oil polluted marine microbial communities from Coal Oil Point, Santa Barbara, California, USA - Sample 7 (SPAdes) (version 2) | ecosystem: Environmental > Aquatic > Marine > Oil seeps ...
TGACCAGCACCGGGGGCCTTACAAGCAAGCGTAGCTTGATTGTAAAGTTCACGGTGTCTGGTCAAGCTCCTTGTTCCGGCGCAAGCGCCGGGGCAAGGAGCTTGACGTAGTCAGCACCGCGATTCCAGGCGGCGCAGCCGCCTGGAACAAGTTATTCTATAGCTTTGCATATCTCCACACCTAGAGTGATATACAGAAAAGTGATTCCATAGTTTCTGTTCAATTCCACAACTAAATGAGTTATTTCAAAGTGTTATGTACTAACAAATTATCTTGGCTGTCCAGCTCAATGTCCCCTGAACCCTCAGAACATACTTAAATCACTATAAAATAACTTATAACCTCTTGACATATTTTTTGCAATAAGATATTTTACTTTTCTGTATAACATGTAGTTTTTCAGAATATAGAGAAAGAGAGGATTCTTCTTGCTGGTTATACCTTCCGCATTACAAGAACAATTTGAAGAATATTTGCGATACAAGCCAATTCCAAACAGCTCGCGAGGGGCCTACAAAAAATGGCTGCGCTATTACCTGGACTTTTGCCAAAAGTATAAATTCTCTCCTATGCGTAAAGAGAGCCTGCCGCACTTTATCCGAAAATTGCAGGAAAAAAAGCAACCGAAGGCGCAACAAGAGCAGGCCGTAAAGGCGATAACGCTGTATTATAAAATTCTTAAGGCAAAGGGCTTCCCCAAGAAACCTACGCCCCAAACGTCAAGTCCTCCGGGATACGCCCCTCTCAAAGACAAAAAACACTTTTCCATCCGTGAAACTGTTGCCAGGCCGCTTCAATATGAAAAGGCCATACTGCCTCTTTCGCGTGATTCCGCCCCTTCATCAAGGGCGCATACACCCTCACGCACAGTTAACCCGTCAGAGAAGGGGTATGTTGAACGAGGAAACGGCGCTTCCTGGAAAACGGAATACTCCCTGCTAGCGGATGAAATTCATGCGCGGCATTATTCTTCCAAAACTCTCAAGACGTATAAAGGATGGGTTCGGAAATTTCAGACCTTTACACGCAGCAAGACCCCGGAATTGCTGTCATCGAATGATGTTAAAGAGTTTTTAACTTTTTTGGCTGTGAAGCGAAAGGTGTCATCCAGCACACAAAATCAGGCGTTTAATGCGCTTTTGTTTTTTTATCGTCACATCCTGCACAAAGAATTCGGAAAGATCGACGGAGTTGTCAGGGCGAAGCAAAAACTCTATATTCCTGTAGTGTTATCTCCTGAAGAGATCGAAACTATCTTGAAACACCTGGAGCCCCCATATGACCTTGTAGTAAAATTGCTTTATGGATGTGGACTTCGGCTTTTTGAATGCCTGAGTCTTCGTGTGCATTGCATGAATTTTGATGCAGGCATCTTAACTGTTCATGACGGCAAAGGGCAAAAAGACCGTACAGTGCCACTCCCTGAAAAAATCCTCTCGGAACTCCGAGGGCATCTTGAGTCCTTGAAAGACCTTCATAAACGGGATCTTAAACGGAAATATTCCGGAGTGTTTTTAGTGAATGCATTAGAGCAAAAATACAAAAATGCGGCAAAGGAGTTTATCTGGCAATGGTTTTTCCCAGCCAAACAATTGACCTGCGAGAAGAAGACCGGGGAATACCGGCGATATCATTTGCATGGAACGCATGTACAAAAGGCAATAAAGGAGGCAGTGAGCAAGTCAAGACTTTGTAAGCGTGCGACAGCCCATACTTTCCGTCACAGTTTTGCCAGTCATTTATTACAGGCCAATTATGACATTCGTACGATTCAGGAATTATTGGGACATAGTGATGTGCGAACCACAATGATTTATACTCATACAATTAAAAGCACGACAAAAAAAGATGCGAAAAGTCCTCTTGATTTTTAGGAATGGTCGCTTATCTTGCTTCCCATTCAGTCAATTTCATAATAAAGGACAATTTTTAATGTTGGCTCTATATGGATTCCAGGTCCTTGAGAAAATAGCTGGGGAGTTCAAGGAGAAACTGATGGAAAAAACAAGGAAGCTAACCTTGCAAAAGCTATCTCATTTCTGGAAGGACACTAGTTAATATCTCCTGAAGAAGCAACGTCTCAAAAACAATAATTCTTAAGAGAATTAGCCAGTGTTTTGTCTACCTCAGCCTCAATAATCACTTCTGTCTCAGTATAGTCTTTCTTGATTACCTTCCCTTTCCTATGTATCATAGCGATTAAGCTGCCTGACCCAAGCGGAAATCTAAGCTTCACCCTCTTTAATTTGTTGGGTATCAATTCCTCAATCTTATGTAATAGGTCATCAACACCCTCCCCCGTTAATGCAGATATGGCAACACAGTTGTCGAGTACTCTTTGCCGGTGTTGAACGGTATTGTACACATTATCAATCATATCTATCTTATTTAGAAGGTGGATGACAGGTTTAATTGACACCCCTATCGCCTCTAATACAGCATTTACTGAATTTATGCGGTCATCAATTCGAGGATGGGTGACATCGATTGTATGGATAAGGATATCCGACTCATTAACCTCTTCAAATGTGGCTTTAAAGGCAGCAATGAGCTGATGAGGGAGCTTATCTATGAAACCTACCGTATCCGATATCAATACCTCTCGGTTATTAGGTAGTCTTATCTTCCTGGTTGTCGGATCCAAGGTGGCAAATAGTCTATCTTCCACCAGAACCCCGGCATCACATAAACAGTTCAAAAGGGTTGACTTCCCGGCATTGGTATAACCAATAATGGAAACGTTAGCGTAGCGAGGGCACCCTCTTCTTTTTCGATGGAGGATTCTTACATTTCTGACTGTTTCTAGATCCTTGCCAATCTTTGCGATCCGATCTCTGATCTTCCTCCTGTCAACCTCCAATCTTGTCTCTCCAGGGCCCCTTGTCCCTATTCCCCCGCCTAAACGCGACAGGGAAAGCCCTTTCCCCACAAGTCGTGGCAACAAATAGTTGAGTTGAGCCAGTTCTACCTGGAGCTTTCCCTCTTTTGATTTTGCCCGTTGCGCAAATATATCTAATATCAATCCGGTCCGGTCCAAGACCTTGACATCTAGTTCTTCCTCCAGATTTCGTTGTTGAGCAGGTGTCAAATCATTATCAAAGACAACCAGGTCAGCCTCTCTCATAGATACAAGATCTTTTGCCTCTTTTACTTTACCCTTACCGATAAGATAGGCTGGATTTGCTTGCTTAAGCTCCTGAATAACCTTATCGAGTACTACTCCACCAGCAGTCTCCGTGAGTTTTACCAGTTCAGCTAAGGAATCCTCAAGCGTTATTCTCCCCTCTGCCTGTAATCTGACACCGATTAAGATGGTTTTTTCTCTGGACGGATTCGTTTTACTCTACCTCACTCTCCCCAATCCCTACGGAATGGAAGTTATGGACGAGGCCGAAATAACTTCCTCAGGTTGACGCTCATATTTATTGATTTTTAACCTCGTCGCTTAGTTTACCAGTTCAGATATCGGTACGATCTCTATCCCTTTTGCCTTTAAGTCCGGTATCGTCTGTTTCAGCGCTTCAATAGTAGATGGATGCGGATGGCCTATGGCTATGGCGGAACCCTTTTTCGTGGATAATCTCGCCAGTTTGTAGATTTGAGCTTTGATGTATTCGACATCCGGACTGTTATCCAGGAAGATGTTGCGTCCCGCTGCCTTCAACCCCATATTTTTAGCTATGGAATAACCAACAGATTTTTCCGATGTCTTGCTATCCAGAAAGAATAAGTCTCTCTCCTTAAGCTCTTTTAAAACAACCCTCATCTTTTCTTCACTTTCAGTAAACCTGGACCCCATATGATTGTTGACACCTTTTATGAAGGGCACAGACCTTATATCGGCATCCAATATTCTAATTATTTCCTCATTTCCCATATGCAGCAAAAGCGTGCCGTTGCCTGGGTCTTTTTCAGGATACTTGTAAGGTTCCATGGGCAGATGAAGCATTATATCCCTGCCCATAGCATGCGCTTTTTCGGCTATGGATTTAGAATACGTACACAAGGGAAATATAGAAAAGGTCAAAGGGGCATCAATCTTCAGGAATTCCTCTGAGAGATATTTATCATAACCGAGATCATCGATTATAATTGCCACTTTACAGGTCGGATGGGGCTTTTTTTCCCTTGGAGTGACCTCGGTACGTTCGTGCATTTTTATTGGTTTAGGTTCTCCGGTGGGCTTCTTGGAGGTTACTTTAGGGGGTTCTGCCGGCAGTTGGGCTATGTTTCTTATTTTTGACTTGGTATACACCAGAATTACCGAAATCACCAAGACCCCTAGTAAACAAATCAAACCCATAAAAAGAATTCTAGAGTCATCCTTTTTTTTTATATTTCCATTCCTTGACCCCTTTCTCCCATCGTCCCCCCTTTTTCTTGCCATCCGGATGAAGGTCCTTTGCTCTTTTATGCTCTATTTTGGTTTCTTACGAGGCCTTACCCACTTTCGTATTCTTCTTGAATATGTACCAACTCTTTAATAATTCCAGTGCCCGCTCTAATTGAGGGTCATCCGAAATCGTTTCCTGCTTTACATCCTGTGGAGTTTTTTCTTTCTCTGTGACCTCTTTTGTATCCTCAAAGTGTCGTTTCAAATCCTTCTCCCTCAGAAACCTAATCTTCTTCTTCTCTTCATCACTTACTGAAGGTATCATATTACTGACAACTATATCAGGTGTAATCCCTTTTGCTTGAATAGACCTTCCTTTAGGTGTGTAATATCTCCCTATAGTCAATCTGAGAGCAGAACCATCTTCTAGAGGGCATATCGTCTGAATTGTTGCTTTCCCAAAGGTCTGAACCCCTAAAATAATGGCCCTTCCATTATCCTGCAACGCCCCCGCTACAATCTCTGAGGCACTGGCAGTTCCAGCGTTAACCAGAATTATAATAGGGTAATCATGTGATTTACCTGTCTTGTGAGCACGATGTTCCCTTTCGCGGTCTTTGACCCTCTGCTTAGTAAAGGTAATAGTGCCGGAGTCCAAGAATTCATCCGACACCTTGATCGCCTGGTCAAAGGTGCCCCCAGGGTTGTTTCTCAAATCCAAGATTAAACCTTTAAGTCCTTCATTCCCTGTCTCTAGTTTGTCAAGGGAATCTTTGAACTCTTTCGATGTCCTTTCTTGGAAGCTTTTGATTCTTAGGTAGCCGTAACCATCTTCAAGGATCTTGTGTCTCGCGCTCTTGATCTTGATAACAGCTCGGGTTATGGTGAAATCCATAGGTTCGGATAGCCCCTTTCGCATTATGGAGATAGTTATCTGCGTTCCCTCCTGTCCCCGCATTAGCTTCACCGCATCCATTAGGCTCATATCCCTGGTAGACTCCCCGCTAATCTTAACAATATTATCCCCTGCTTTTATCCCAGCCCGGTAGGCAGGGGTGTCCTCTATTGGAGAAATAACCGTAAGAACACCATTTTTTATAGTTATCTCAATACCCAAACCACTGAAGGACCCCTTCATCTCGACTTTGAATTCCTTGTATAGATCGGGGGACATGAAGGAAGAATGAGGATCCAAAACCTTCAACATCCCGTCTATCGCACCATAAATCAGTTTTTCCGTATCGACCTCTTCTACATACTGCGTTTGAACCTTGGATAAAACAGCATTGAAGAGCTTGAGCTTTTCATATGTCTCCTCTTTGTTTAGGGCTGATACCCTGCACATCCATCCTATGCTTATCGCAAACCCCACTACCAAGGCTATAGATATGATTAGGGATGTCTTTCTCTTTTTCGCTTTTCGTAAGACCATATTTTCCTCCTGAATTGAGTTTAACCTGTTATATTCTCATAGGCATAGGCATTGTTAGGGACGGGGACGAAATGAAATATAGGTTTCCATATATTTCATTGCGTTATCGGTCAAATTTAATCGCTTTAGCTGGTTATTTCTTTACAGACACTAGCCAGTCCATAGGGTTTTGCGGTTTCGCACGGTAACGAATTTCAAAATAGAGGTGAGGGCCCTTGAGAGAATCGGTGTCCCCCACCAAAGCAATTACTTCCCCCTTTGTAACCTCATCATTTACTTTCTTGAGTAGCTTTGAGGCATGAGCAAAGAGCGTGCAATAGGAGTTCCCGTGATCCATAATGATAACCTTGCCATACCCCTTGAACCAGCCGGAAAATAACACCCTTCCATCATAGACCGCTTTGATCTTGGAATCCATAGGGGCCAATATGTCAACACCCTTGTGAAAGGTGAACGTATCGAGTGTTGGGTCCTCTTGCCTCCCGAATAAAGGTAATATCTTTCCTGGAACCGGAGGGTCAAGCTTTCCCATCAAGGCTGCAAAACCATCTGTTTTACACCCTAATCCTCTCTCTCTTATCTCCTTCTCTATCGTCCTGTTTAGTTCCTCGATCATCGACTGAAGCCTTTTTGAGTGTTTCTCCAGTTTAAAAATTGCTGCAATGTAAGTCGATTTTCGGCTTTTTACTGACCTCAGGATCTTGTTTCCTCTTTGAATCCCAGTCTGAATCTCGCACTCGTTTCGCTCCTTTTTTGCTTTGAGATCAGCCAGTCTTCCTTTATTCCCTATCAGCTCTTTTTCTTTCTCATCTAACATCAATATATCATGTTCATATTTGTCAACTAGCTCCAAATCATGATTCAGGATAATATCCATAAACCTGTAATACCTCAACTTATCGGTACGGGAATATAAGGTGTAAAAAGGAATTTTGTGCCCCGATCTAGTGAATTTATACAATTCTACCAAACGGGCATTTAGTACAGCTCTAAGAGCCTTGGTATCTTCTCTTGTCCTGGAAATCAGGATACTGTTCCTTTTTATCTTATCGCTGAGCTTGTCAACCTGGGAGTTTAGTGACCTGATTTCCTCCCTACTCTCGGAAAGATCTCTTTCTATACTACGAAGCTCTGATGTCACAGACGATTTCTTCCTGGCAAAAGCTTGCACTTTCTGCTTTTTCTCTTGAATCCTCTTTTTGACATGACCTAGTTCCGATTTTTTTCTAGAGAGCTCAACCTTAAGATCTTGATCCTCACCATAGGATATTGGGGTATAACAGAACAAAACAAGAACAAATATTATGATTCTGTGCACCTTAAGGCCTCTCAAATCCGTAAAAATCTTTCCAATGAGACCATGCTGCCGGACACCCCTATCAATATCCCACCGAAAACGATCCCAAGGACGAAATCCAAGGGAAGAAAAGATAAACTTGGCCCCCTCAGATATAGACTGATAGAATTGCCTATTGTTGATATCGACACATGATAAACGGCATATAATAAACCGATAGAGAGCAAGGCCCCGAATAGACCTTGGATCAAGCCTTCTATAAAGAATGGGGCTCTAATAAAGAAGTTTGTAGCGCCCACCAACCTCATTATCTCGAGTTCATCCCCCCTTCCAAAAACACTCAGCCTAATGGTGCTGGAAATAATGAAAACAGCGGCAAGAAACAACCCGATCCCAAGCATCAGACTTCCTACTCCAAAATAGTTTAAGAAGGTTGAAAATCCCTTGACCCATTCCCTATCATACTCAATATCCGAAATTTCGTTAAACCCTTTAATCTTGGTAACAAAACTCTCGATCTTCTTGAAGCCAAAATACTCCCTCTTAAATCGGAGCTCAAAAGACGAAGGCAATGGATTTATCTCCAGTCCTTCGAAGGCACTGTCATCAGCTTGTAAAGTCTCCCTTAAAATATGGATGGCTTCTATCTTGGAAATATATTTTACAGTCTCAACCTCAGGAGAATCGGCTATCCTCTTTTTGACCCTTGCCATACCCTTCAATGATATATTATCGTCCAGGTATACTGTTGCCCTGAATTCATCCTTCCAGCTGTCCAAAAGGCGGTTCATGTTAAAAAAAATAATTAGAAATGTGCTTAGAACCAGTAATGAGATGGCAATGGTCCCAATGTTCAGAAAGTTGATAAAAGCGCGTTGTCTCGTACCATTAACAACCTTACCGAAAAAATAAAAAAATCTTCTGAAGAACATATCCCGACCGAACTCGAAGTTCTTATCTAAAGGACTGGTAAAGTTGGTGTCTTCTCAAAAAGTCCGGACATACCTACCCTGATCCATTGAATCGTTGCCGATCCTCCAGTTTTCCCAGAACAAATACGTTCCCTTGATTCTCGTGAAGAACGCGGGGATTATTAGTTGCAACAACAACGGTTGTTCCATGGACATTTATCGTTCCTAAAAGGTTCATAATTTCCACGGCAACCTCAGGGTCCAGATTGTCCGTAGGCTCATCTGCTAACAAGATTAACGGATTATTCACCATTGCCCTGGCTATTGCAACACGCTTTTGCTCCCCCCCTGAAAGTTGGTATGGGTATAAATCAGATTTGTTATGAAGACCTACCAAACCCAGAGCGTCCCAAACCTTCTTCTTAACTTTTCTTTTTCTTGCCTCAACAACCTCTGCTGCAAGAGCGATATTTTCGAAAACAGTACTATGATTAAGCAACTTGAAGTCTTGAAAGATTCCACCTATCCGCCTTCTTAAATAGGGTATACTCGATTTCCTCATCCTTGTAATGTTAGTACCGTCCACAAAGATTTGCCCTTTTGTTAGTCTCTCCACACAAAGGATCAATTTCAAGACGGTGGTCTTTCCTGCCCCGTTGGGACCGATGATATAGGCAAAGGCTCCTCTGTCAACCTTTAAACTCAAATTTACCAACGCTATATGGTTATTAGGGTAGGTTTTGTATACATGAAACATCTGGATCACGAGTGAGTTCCCTGCCTCTTCAAAGGGTCATTGGGAGCGAATAGGTTGTGACCATTGACCTCAAGGCGTTGCCCAGTTTTCCTATATTATAAAGGTATTCACCCTTCAATTCTTCAAAATTCTCCGAATTCCATCCAGCCTCGGCAAGCCCAAGAGACCCCAAAAAGAAATCCATATTTTGGGAAGAAAATCCTTGTCTCAACCCGGCATATTCTTTGATGAGGTCAGCACTCAAAGCCGTGTTTTCACCTTGGCTAAGCCATATGTCCATATCCAGAAGAGACCTGTCCAAGTCCCCCATCTTTCTCCGAATCCGCGACAAGCTCCTCGCCAGTTGTCCCATACTTGGCTCTGCATACCGGTACAAAAAACCCTTTTTATATTCGGTATTGGAAATAATCATATTCTCTTCCTCAAGCCTCTTAAGTATAGCCACACCAGGATAGAGCTCCATTCGGTTGGAGAAATGCTGAAAGAAACATGCCTGGTTTATCCTATCTAGAAACTCCGCATTCTGGAGAAGACTATCAGCGGTAGAGTAAGGATGAAACATAATAAAACCCAAATGGAGAACAATGCCATGCCGGGCAAGCATCCTTGCCACAAGATAATGCTGTTCTACCGTTGACTTCTTGTTGAATATCCGCAAAGTAGATGGCGAAGCGCTTTCTATCCCTACGATAACCCGTTCAAGACCCGCCTTTTTCAAAAGGGGGAGCAATGCTTCACACTTAATTAAGGATTCCGCTGTACACAAGATCCTAAAACTAAGTCCCAACCCTCTGGATATCATTCCCTCTGCAATCTGTCTTACCCTCTCTCTTCCATCATCACCGGGACCTACAAAATTATCCTCGGCAAAGAGGACCGTCTTGACCCCGAAATCCTCTCGAAGATATGTCAACTCATCGAGTACGTTTTGTGCCGACCGGGCTCTCCAAAGCTGCCCCTTCTGCTGTCTTTCAAATGGCGGTATACTACAAAAACTGCAATTCGCTATACACCCCCTGCTGCTTATGATTCTTGCGGTGGGGGGGATCCCATTTTGTCCTTGCCATTTAAGGGCGTCGCGCGATGGAAAGGGGATTGAATCTAAATCTTTAATCTTGTCGCGACTGGGGTTTTTATAAACCCCACCGGTTTTTTCCTTAAAGTACACACCCAGAATATCATGCAGCGTAGATTTCAAGCTTAGCCTATCTACCAACTCAACGATTGTAAGTTCGCCTTCACCTCGTACCACGGAATCGAAACAAGACTCCTTAAGGAGAAGCTGCTCAGCCAGAAAAGTGGCATGATGTCCCCCCAGGCAAATATGTATAGTGTTGTCAGCCTTTTTGAGAAGATTGCTGATTTGGATAGCGCTTTCCATAGTTGCAACAGTCGGAGAGAATCCTACCATGGATGGAGAAAAATCTAGGACCTCTTGAACGATCTTCTCCTTTGACAGGTCTCTTGTCGCGGCATCAACGATAGTAACTTCATATCCGTGCCTGCGCAATACTGAAGTCAGATAGCTAAGGCCTAGGTTTTCCAGAGTGAAGCTTGATCCTGCAAAGTGGCAAGCTATTCGAGTTTTTAAATTTACAAATGCTATCTTAAAACCTTCACTATCCCCATTCATCTACTATCGGTCTCCAAGATTAAGGCAAGTGGTCAGCGTCAGCTAGATTAGGAAGAATAGAATAGAACAGAACAGAACAGAACAGTAAGATTATTCACAAAACTTCGCTTTGGAGATGAAGCTATTATCAATACTCCAGTGAAGATTACTAATGCCATGGGGAAAGGTCTTTTTACATGACCTTGGGAGGTAAGGATTGAGTACATTCCACATTAAAATCTAAAACCTATATACATCTGAGAGCCGACTTGAGTAAGTTGTTTCGGCCTTGTCCCTAAGCCTAATGCCTGGAAGATGTTAAGTCTTTTGAGAAATCGGTGTGGTTGTCTTGTTGAGCCTTTCTAAGCCTTTCTATCAACCGAAACAAGGTGGCTAAGCGTTTACAGGGCGTTTGGTTAAATTGATGCAAAACCCATGCCAATTAAAACCATATTATAGGACACATAATGGAAAGAATATATGCTATAACGTTAACATACTTAAATCTCAACTGCAAGAACTAAATCCCACAACCAGGCGATCTTCCCTTGGTTTATTGATCTTTGAAAATCTATACATGTTGATTTGAAGAACATGGCAGATCATCA
>Ga0209345_10006158_pt1 | contig 10949 bp, 10 predicted proteins | sample Cruoilmetagenom7_FD_187294 | JGI IMG/M metagenome (GOLD analysis project Ga0209345, IMG submission 187294) | Oil polluted marine microbial communities from Coal Oil Point, Santa Barbara, California, USA - Sample 7 (SPAdes) (version 2) | ecosystem: Environmental > Aquatic > Marine > Oil seeps ...
TCGCCTGATTGATCAGTTTCGCAACGGATTTCCAATGCCCGAGACAGGTGCCGATACGGCATTTGGGGCCGAACTCTTTCCGGCGATTGATATCGTGGAAACGGATGAAACAGTTGAAATCAGTGCCGAAGTCCCCGGGGTCAGCGAGAAAGATCTGGATGCGTCAATTTCCGGAGGCGTTCTGACCCTGAAGGGTAATAAAAGCTCAGAGCACGAAGAAAACGAAGACAACTATCATCGTTTTGAACGCAGATATGGCAGCTTTCGGCGGCAAATTCCGCTGGGCTTTACACCCAAGGACGATGCGGTTGAGGCCAAGTATAGCGATGGCGTGCTGAAACTCAGCATCACAAAACCACCCGCGGTCAAAGCGGACATCCAGAAAATTGAAATCGGCAAAGGCTGACATTTCAAGCGGGGCGCTTGCATGCGCCCTGCTGTCAATCATTCAGGAAGGCACTTCAAATGGGACCCAAGACAATACTTGTTTGCCTGACAACACCCGAACATGCAGAGACATTGATGAAGCACGCCGTGCCTCTGGCGCGCAAACATGACGCGCATCTTGTCGGGCTGCACACCATAGAGGCCATGCTGGTTTACCCGGGTATCGCCATGCACATCCCCGGGCCGGCTTTCGCGGCGTTTAACCAAAGCCAGAAAGATGAGGCCCAAAAGATCAAGGCCGTCTTCAACCGCTACACGGAAAACGAAATCTTCCAGAGTGAGTACCGGCTTGTTCGGGCCGAGGCGACCTCGGCCACCGAACGGATGGTGGAAAGTGCACGTGCCGCAGACCTTGTCATCATGGCGCATGAAGACAAGGACGTTGACAGGTATGACCAGCGACATGCGCAGGTGCAGGTCATCCGCAACAGCGGGCGCCCGGTGATCATCATTCCGCTGGGCTATGACGGCCCCGAGATTGGCGCAAATATTGTCGTGGGCTGGAGCGATACACGCGAAGCCGCCCGCGCAGCGCATGATATGCTGCCACTGGCCGATGTCGGCGCGCAGGTAAGCATCCTGCAGGTGGGTCACGCGCCAAAGAATCCGCTTGAGGATTCCGATGGCATTGATCTGGTTGAAACAATGTCCCGGCATGGTCTGAATGCTTCACTGGACTACCGCGAAACATTAGGTGACGGCGTGGTGGGAGTGCTGAACAAGGTTGCGTTTGAGAAGGGCGCAGACCTTATCGTCACAGGCGCGTTCGGCCATTCCAAAGCCTATGATTTCGTGATCGGGGCTACAACCTATGCCTTGCTGAAAGACGCTCAATTGCCGGTTATGTACAGCAAATAAAGGCGCTTTGCGGAGCACATGTTGGGTGCCGGTCCATCGGATAAACCCAAAAAAAACGCGGAAAAAAGCAATGCCCCCCATGAGATTGACCAATCTCAACCGGATCCGTTTTTTGGGTGGCATGCTTGCTCTTGACGCATTGCGCCAACCTGAACGGAGGACACGATAATGTCGATGACTGATAAAACAGATACCCCCCCTGGCGAACCGGCAACCGGGTGGTTTCCAACAGCTTACACAATCCTCTTTGCCCTGATCGTGGTCATGGCCGTTATGACATGGCTGGTGCCCGCCGGTGAATACGACCGCGCGGCCAGCGCGGCCCTTGGCAAAGACGTCCCCGTGCCTGGCACTTATCAGATCGTCGAGGCTGCTCCGCAAAGCGTGTTCAAGGTCATCATGGCTCCCATTGCCGGGTTCTATGATCCGTCCTCCTACGAGGCCAATGCGATCGACGTCTCGCTTTTTGTTTTGATCGTCGGCGGGTTCCTGGGCGTTGTCACCGCAACCGGTGCGATCAACACCGGAATGGCGCAAGCCATGCGCAAGATGGAAGGGCGCGAAAAATGGATGATCCCCATTATGATGGCGCTCTTTGCAGCGGGTGGCACGACCTATGGCATGGCCGAGGAAACGCTGGCCTTTTATGTACTTCTTATCCCGATCATGATTGCTGCGGGTTATGACGCTCTGACGGGCGTCGCGGTGATCATGCTGGGCGCGGGTGTGGGGGTTATCGGCTCGACCATCAACCCGTTTTCCACCGCTATTGCGTCTGACGCCGCAGGCATCCCCTTTACTCAGGGCATGCCCCTGCGGTTTGTAATCCTTGGTGTGTTCTGGCTGATCGCGGTTGCCTTTGTGATGCGCTACGCTGAACGTGTGCGCCGCGATCCGTCTGCATCGCTTGTCGCCGACATGAAAGAGGCGAACGAGGCGCATTTCCTGCAGGGGCACGACAGTGCTGACACGGCCAGACTGACATCCGTGCAAATCGTCATCCTGCTGCTGTTCGCAGCCACTTTCGCGGTCATGGTCTGGGGAGTGTCCAGTCAGGACTGGTGGATGGCTGAAATGTCGGCGCTGTTCCTGGGGGCCTCCATCGTGATCGGCACCATCGGCTGGTTGGGCGAGAAAGTGTTCACCACCGCCTTTGTCGATGGCGCACGCGATCTTTTGGGTGTGGCGCTTGTGATTGGCCTCGCCCGTGGCATCGTTATCATCATGGATCAGGGGCGTATCACGGATACCATCCTGCATACGTTTGAGGGCTGGATCACCGGCATGTCCGATGTGGCCTTTGTCAACGCGCTCTTTGGGATCGAATGGTTGATGAGCTTCCTTGTGCCTTCCACCTCGGGCCTTGCGGTTTTGTCGATGCCCATCCTGGCACCTCTGTCGGATTTCGCGGGCGTCAGCCGTGATCTTGCCGTGACCGCCTTTCAAACGGCCATCGGCATCACCAACCTTGTGGCACCGACTTATGCTGTTGTGGTGGGCGGCCTCGCCATTGGCCGGGTGCCCTATAACAAATGGCTGCTCTTTATCTGGCCGTTGCTGATCATTCTGTCGCTGATGTCGATGGCCCTGCTCAGCGCGGCGGTGATGCTATGACACCACCGCTTGGCGTCTATTCCGAAGTTGGCAAACTGCGCACGGTCATGGTGTCGCGGCCCGGTCTGGCCCACGAACGCCTGACCCCCAGCAATTGCGATGCGCTGTTGTTTGACGATGTGTTCTGGGTTGATGAGGCCCGCAAAGATCACTTCGCCTTTTGCGACAAGATGCGGGACCGCGGGGTTGAGGTACTGGACCAGCATGATCTGCTGACCGATATCCTTGAACAACCAGAGGCCCGTGGATGGCTTCTGGATCGCAAGATCACCGAGGATCATATTGGTGTCGGCATGCTGGACAATCTGCTTGCCTGGCTGGACGAAATGCCATCACCCGCCCTCGCCCGCTACCTGACAGGCGGCATCACCGTGCAGGACTTGCCCTTCCAGCCCACCAGCATGTTTGGCCGCTTTCTGGGGCCAGACGGGTTTGTTCTGCCGCCGTTGCCAAACCTGCTGTTCACTCGTGACACGAGCTGCTGGATTTACGGCGGTGTCACACTGAACCCAATGCATTGGCCCGCGCGCCAGCAGGAGACACTGATTGCCGCCGCCATCTATCGCTTTCACCCCCGGTTTGCCGGCACCGCACCCATCCTGTGGGGCAATCCCGATCAGGATTATGGCCCGGCCACGCTGGAAGGTGGCGATGTGATGCCCATCGGCAAGGGCTGTGTGCTGGTCGGCATGGGTGAACGCACGACGCCTCAGGCGGTTGGGCAACTAGCGGTTGCCCTGTTTCAAAAGGGTGTCGCCGACCGGGTCATTGCCTGCCAGATGCCCGCCTCCCGCGCGGCGATGCATCTGGATACGGTGTTTTCCTTTTGTGACACTGATCTTGTCACCAGCTACCGCCAGGTGGCCGATCAGATCAAATGCTATTCCCTTTACCCCGGCGGCAAAAAGGCGCTGCGGGTCGAGGAAGAAACCCGCACGCTCTTTGATCTGGCACAAGAGGCTTTGAGCCTCAAATCCCTGCGGGTCATTGCCACGGGTGGGGATCATTTTGAACAGGAGCGCGAACAATGGGATGACGGCAACAACGTGGTCGCGTTAGAGCCGGGCGTGGTGCTGGCCTATGACCGTAACGTGCACACCAACACCTTGCTGCGCAAAGCCGGGGTCGAGGTGATTACCATCCGCGGCTCCGAGTTGGGCCGTGGCCGGGGCGGCGGCCATTGCATGACCTGCCCCATCTCTCGTGATCCAGTGGAGTAAACCCATGGCGTTCAATCTCAAAAACCGATCGTTCCTCAGCCTGCGGGACTTTACCAGCAAGGAAATCCGTTTCCTGCTGGACCTGTCAGCCAACCTGAAAGCCGCCAAATATGCAGGCATTGAACAACCCGTTCTGCGTGGCCGCGAGATTGCGTTGATCTTTGAGAAAAGCTCGACCCGCACCCGTGTCGGCTTTGAGGTGGCCGCCCATGATCAGGGCGCGCATGTCACCTATCTTGGCCCCTCTGGCAGTCATATCGGCAAGAAAGAAAGCATCAAGGACACCGCCCGCGTGCTGGGCCGGGTGTTTGACGCGATCGAGTATCGCGGCTTTGGCCAGCCCATTGTGGAAACCCTGGCCGAATGGTCGGGCGTGCCGGTCTATAACGGTCTGACGGATGAATTTCACCCCACGCAGATCCTTGCCGATGTGCTGACGATGACCGAGCATGTGGACAAACCCATAAGCGATATCGCGTTCTGTTTCCTGGGGGATGCGGGCAACAACATGGGCGACAGCCTGCTGATTGGCGCGGCCAAGCTGGGCATGGATGTGCGGCTGTGCGGACCCAAATCTCTGTGGCCGGATGCGGCGATTGTGCAAGAGGCCGAGGATTTGGCCAAGACCACAGGCGCGCAGATTTTGTTGACTCAGGATGTCGAGGAAGGCGTCAGCGGTTGTGATTTCATCTACACCGATGTCTGGGTGTCCATGGGCGAGGATGAAAGCGTCTGGGAGGACCGCATCAAACAGATGATGCCCTATCAGGTGACCGCAGGCGTCATGGCCATGACCTGCAACCCGCAGGCGAAATTCATGCATTGCCTGCCGGCTTTTCACAATACCGAAACTGAAGTGGGTGCCCATATCCATGAACGCTTCGGCATTGACGCAATGGAGGTGACCGAAGAGGTGTTTGAAAGCGAGGCGTCGATTGTTTTTGATCAGGCCGAAAACCGGATGCACACGATCAAGGCGGTGCTTGTTGCCACGCTGGGGTCTTAGATGAGGATCGTTGTCGCCTTAGGGGGGAACGCCCTATCCATCCGTGGCCAAACCCTGACAGGGGACAGCCAACGCGCCAGCATTCGTGTTGCCGCCGCCTCTCTGGCGCAGCTGATGGAGGCCGGACATCAGGTGGTCATCACCCATGGCAACGGCCCACAGGTGGGCTATCTGGCCCTGCACGACGCTGAATTTCCCCTTGATGTTCTGAGCGCGGAAACCGTAGGCATGATCGGCTATGTGCTCCAGCAGGAACTGGACAACGCCTATGCACCGGATGTCAAATACGCCACCCTGTTGACCCAGAGCGAGGTTGACCCGGATGATCCTGCCTTTCAGCACCCGACAAAGTTTGTTGGCCCGGTCTATACCGATCAGGAGGCCGAACGGCTCAGCGCCGAGCGGGGTTGGACCATTGGCCGGGATGGCGATCATATGCGCCGCACCGTGCCGTCACCGCGCCCCATTCGCATATTGGAGCTGGATGTGATCCGCCTGCTGGTTGAACAGGATGTCGTTGTGATCTGTGCCGGCGGTGGCTGTATTCCGGTGGTGCAAAGACCAGATGACACCATGATCGGGATCGAGGCGGTGATCGACAAAGATCACGCCAGCGGATTGCTGGCCCGGTCACTGGAAGCTGATGCTTATTTGATGCTCACCGATGTGGATGGGGTCTATGAGAACTGGGGCACACCGCAGCAAGCACTGATCGCGCAGGCAACCCCGGTTGAGTTGGAAAAACACAGCTTTCCGGCCGGGTCCATGGGGCCAAAGATTGAAGCCGCCTGCGATTTTGTTACGGCCACGGGTGGATTTGCCGCCATCGGCCAACTGGCTGACGCTTTGCAACTGATCACCGGTGATGCAGGCACCCGCATCACCTCAGACAGCTAGCCCCCACCATGTCCGCGCGCTGACGCTCCGGCGCACAAGCGGGCTGAGGCTCACGCACAAAATGGCAACCGAGAACAAGCACCATACCGCTGGCATCTCGTTTGGGTTGCTGGTCAGGCTCCACGCCAGCACCGGGCCAGTCACCACATGCAACGCTACAAAGCGCCACGCGCCGTAAAGCAGCGGCAGGATGAACACCGTCGCCATGTAGGTGGGAAACCCGGATTGGATGCCAATCGCCGTTTCAAAGGGCACAAACAAACCGTTGTAGGGGATGTCCCACGCGATATGCCAGCTGCCCGATACGGTGCAATAGGACTCGCCGCACAAAGGCACGCCGGGGGTGCATTGACCCAAAGGTGCAATTGGCAGGATCTGTGCCAGCATGACCGCCGCCGATGCCGCCGAAAGCGCAAAAACACCCCGCCGCACCCGCCTTTTCACAGGGTCGGGCACCAGCTCCATCGCGAAGGCATTGATGAACAAGGGCTGAAACGCAATATGCAGATAGGACAGCACTGTCACCGATCTGTTTGCCCCGGTGCCACATTGATCCAGCACCATATAGCCGGACAGCTGAAGCACTTCCATAGTTGTGAAATATGCAAGCGTAAGCCAAATGGCGGCGGGTTGGCGTTGTTGATACAGCACGCCGGTTGCCGCAGCCCCCACCACAACCATCGCTGTCGTCGCTTCAATGCTCCAGCACATCGGATCTAGCGCTCCTGGTGCCGGGAAAGCTGCCGCAGAATCGCGGCTCGCTCGGTCAGCAGATCAAGGACCAAGGCGATACCAGCGGTGTTGATCCCCAGATCACGGTTCAATCGCTGCGCTTTCTTGGCACGGGCAATATTGGCCCCGCGAAAATGCCATTCGCCAACGCAGGCACCTTCAGGGCTCAAAACGCCATAGTCCACGAGCTCCAGAATCCAGGTCTCATCCGCGCGGCAAAACCTGCACAACTCCTGCAGAGACATGGCCTCGACGACGTGACTATGCGGCGTGGTCTTTTTCATTGTCCTATTCTCCTGAAAGATGGGATCGTGGATCAAAAGAGGCGGATTTTTGGAGCGTTTCACAGGCTTGGCGGGCCTTTTCGATTGTTACCTTCGGAGTCACGATCACAAGGCTTGCATAGATGTCACCCCACGGCTGCCCCGGTGGGTCCGCAGTCTGAAAAGGCAATTCCCCTTCCCAGCCCTCTGGCACCTGAAACTTGCCCTTCCCCTGCTGTCTGGTCTGCGCCAGCTCGTCATAGGCGGCGCGTTTGTCAGTGTCGCTCGGTACCTTGCAATACTCCCTGAATTCCATGGTTTTCGCCCTTTTTCTCACCGCTATTTGCAAAGTTTGCCACTTATTGCATCTGCCGGGTTGACCAATATCAGTTGCGCAGGGCCCCAAGACTTTCAGTCTGCTGGTGGCCGACAAGGGTACAGCGGAACAGGTGATCCAGCTGGCCGCTGCGGCGCCATGATGCCAGATCATCATCTATGATCGGCCTTGTTCCTTGCCCAACACCCAATTTTGCCGGCGGCGCTAACGGCCTATGCCTTTCCAACCGGCGGAATGAGGTCCAAACCCCGCTCTGGCCGCTTTATCGGCGTGACCTTACTGTCCGGGTCCAGGAACTGCGCAATTTCATCCAGCTCAAGCGTCTCATCCACCTCAAGTTTAGCAATCAATTGCGCAATGCGCTCCTTGTGGTCGGCCAATATCTTTGCCGCCTGTTTTTCGGATGTTTTCAGCAAAGCAATCACCGCTGCATCCACCTGTGCGGCTGTGGCATCGGCGTGATTACGGGGCTGGGCAATGGATTGGCCCAGAAACGGGTGATCATCGCTCTGCCTCAGATCAACAGGCCCCAAATCTTCGGTCATCCCCCACCGCGCCACCATGGACCGGGCCATTTCGGTCGCCCGGCGGATGTCATCATCCGCACCAGAGCTGACGCTGCCCAGAAACAGGCGCTCAGATGCGCGCCCGGCCAGCAAGATAACAAGCTGGGTTTTCAGATAGTCCTCGTCCAGCGTGTGGCGTTCGGTCTCGGGCAACATATGGGTGCCGCCCAAGGCGTGCCCGCGTGGTATGATCGTCACTTTGTAAATCGGATCAGAGCCAGGGGTATAAAACGCCGCTGCCGTGTGGCCGACCTCATGCACGGCCAGGCGGTGTTTTTCCTCGGGGCGAATGGCCAGCGATCTGACGGTGCCCATCATCACCTTGTCGCGCGCCTCGCTCAGATCATCGCGTTTGATCAGGCTGCCTTCGCGCCGCGCCGCTGTGATGGCCGCCTCGTTCAGAAGGTTCTTTAGATCGGCCCCCGAAAACCCCGGCGTGCCTGCCGCAACCAGATCAAGGTCGCTGCGATCCTCAATCGGCAGCTCCCTAGCATGAATGTTCAGAATCGCGCGGCGCGCCTGTTTGTCGGGCAAGTTCAGGGTCACATGCCGGTCAAACCGGCCGGGCCTCAGCAAGGCCGGGTCCAGAACATCGGGGCGGTTGGTGGCGGCCAATACCACCACGGCCTCTTTGCCGCTAAACCCGTCCATCTCGGCCAGAATCTGGTTCAAGGTCTGTTCTCTCTCGTCATTGCCACCGCCCAGGCCAGTGCCCCGGGTGCGCCCGATGCTGTCCAGCTCGTCGATGAATATGATCGCTGGGGCGGCTTTGCGCGCCGCCTCAAACATCTTTCTGACGCGCCCCGCGCCCACACCCACAAAGATCTCAATAAATTCCGACCCGGTGGTTGAAAAGAACGGTACACCCGCTTCGCCCGCCAATGCCTTGGCCAGCAACGTCTTGCCCGTCCCCGGCGGGCCAACCAGCAAAACGCCATGCGGCACCTCGGCCCCGACACGCTGAAACCGTTCAGGGTCTCGCAGAAATTCCACCAGTTCGGCAACTTCGCGTTTGGCCTGATCCTGCCCCGCAACATCGTTGAACCGGGTCTGTTTGCTGGGCGTGCTGGGCTTGGCAAAGCGCCCGCTCAGCATCCCGCCCGCTTTGTCAAACGGGCCACCTGCAATATTGCCCGAAATTCGGCGTTGCAGCCAGATGTAGATGCCCATGATGAACAGCCACGGCAATAGATACACCAGAATGGACGTTCCCGCTGGGGCCTTGGCGCTGATCTCAACCCCCTGATTTTCCAGCAAGGTCAGCAAATCCGGATCACCCTGCGGCGGGATCACAGCGCGGTACATCTGGATGCCCGAACTGTCGGCCTCAGCCGTTTTGACCAGGATCGCATGTTCTTCAATACTGACCGAACTCACCTGCCCATCGCGGATCATTTCTTTGACAGCGCTATAGGGCTGGGTCGATACCTTCGGACCTGTCTCACTGCCCAAGATGGACACAAGAACCACCAGCGCCACGGCCCCCAGCAACAAAAGAACCGGCCATCCCGACATCGAGAATAAATCCTGTGGCGTCTTGTTATCTGGTGTCTTTGGCATGGCAGGCTCCTGCTTGGCGTTTGCAAGTCGCCATCGTCTGACAATAACACATTCCAAGATTTGATTCATATCAATTCCGCAAACCAAAACCGGGCTAATCAGGACAACGCAATGCCAAAACTCTGTGCCGCGTATGGCAATTGTGTCAGATGTTGATCCAGACCCCGAAATTGCGAATACTCAATGCAGCCCTTAGTGTCACTTTCCATGCCCGAAGCAATCTGGTGCGCGATTGTTGTTTTTGCCGCAGCCTGCATTCGGGGGTTTTCCGGGTTTGGCTTCACTGCGATCCTGATGACGGGGTTAACAACGACCCTGCCGATTGCCCAAATCGTCCCGCTGTCTATTGCGCTGGAAGTCGCCGCCTCCGCCGGGCAATCCCCCGGTATCCTGCGTGATGTGAACTGGCGCAAACTTGGTATCTTGCTGGTTGCCGGTTTTGCCGGAACACCTTTGGGAGTTTTCCTGCTAGGGGCGTTTAGCGATCAAGTTCTGCGTGTAATCGTGCTGATCTGCATCTTCGCATCCAGCGTTTATCTGATCTGGTCGCGCAGGCCCCCTGTCCGGTTTGCAATCATAACCTATGCCTGTGCCGGGTTTGCCATTGGGGTGATCAACGGGGCCACCGCGCTCAGCGGTCTGGTGCTGGCGTTGTTCTTTAGCCTGTCAGGGGATCAACCTGCCCAGATTCGAGCCACGATGATTGCCTATCTGTTCGCAGCAGATATCTGGGCCGGTGGCATGCTGCTGACGTCCGGGTTTTACGATGGCACCACATTGGCGCGCATTCTGGTATCGTTGCCAATCCTGAGCCTGGGCATCTGGCTTGGGTCCAGGCAGTTTACTTCGGTGACTCCGGACAATTTCAAGAGGTTTGTGCTTTGGTTGCTGTTGGCCCTGAGCAGTTCAAGCCTGATCCTATTCCTGGCGCAAACCATTGTTTGACGGGTGACGATGATCCAGATCAACGAGGATACTGCAATCACCAGATTAAACTAAGGGGAATAGCCCCCTGCGAGTAAGGAAAACCCGATGCAGATCAGAATGCTCCTCAGTGCCCTTGCGATGATATGTGCCCTTCCCCTGGCCCCGGCCAACGCGGGCAGCTTTCAAAAGGTGCTGGATCGCGCGGGTATCGCCTATTCGGTGCCGACATCGGGCAAGGCCATATTGGTCAATATTCCGGCGTTTGAGATGATCCTGTTTCGGGATGGGGCACCGGTGATGCGCAGCCGGGTGATTGTCGGGGCCCCCTGGCACCGCACACCCCGGTTGAATACCCATGTTTCCGCAGTGCGGTTCCGGCCCACCTGGCGGCCCACGCCCTCGATGATCGCCAGCGGAGAGTACCGCAACTATACCCGCCCTCCTGGCTTAAAGAACCCACTGGGGCTGGCTGCTGTCCGGTTGGCTCCGGGCATGTTGGTCTACCTGCATGACACCAACCGC